>Ga0265328_10000212_pt1 | contig 26979 bp, 29 predicted proteins | sample 41624metaG_FD_202086 | JGI IMG/M metagenome (GOLD analysis project Ga0265328, IMG submission 202086) | Rhizosphere microbial communities from Carex aquatilis grown in University of Washington, Seatle, WA, United States - 4-16-24 metaG | ecosystem: Host-associated > Plants > Roots > Rhizosphere...
AACCACCCCCCCCCCCCCCCCCCCCCCCCCCCCCCCCCCCCCCCCCCCCCCCCCCCCCCCCCCCCCCCCCCCACCCCCCCCCCCCGCGGGGGGGGGGGGGGGGGGGTGAACGGTTACAATTGATTTGTATTTCGCACATCCATCCCAAGCAAGACAGCAATAATAGCTGCGCTCATTACGAGCATTAGCATATTGTCACCTCGCAAATGATCGCTGATTTTCCCCGTCACTATACTATATATTATAGCGCACATAAGGAATACGGAAACAAAAAGAACGCAAATCGCGCCTGCCGCTATAGGGTGGTAATAATAAAATACTGAATAAGATCATGAAATTTCCCATCATAATCCTGAGTTCACATATACTGCATCCACGGCATCCCAATAATTTAAAATGCCAAAAGTGCGGCCCAAAACCTTACACCCCAAGACCCGCGTTCCATGATTAGCTCCCATTGAACAAAAGGTGATACTCGGGCCCAAACCTTATAATGCTGGCTCAGGTCACCCCCCGCGTAACATATCCGCTTGGCATTTTGACAAGGCCCCAGGTAATTGCTCAGGCCCTGTCCTGATGGCTTGAGGTTATGACGATGACACTGCGCTTAACTGAGGGGCCGGCGATCGTAGACGCCCTCCTTCTCCCACAAGCAGAGAAGGAGGCCGCCGCCGCTGCTTCAATAAATCGGGAACTTCGCGGTCAGCGCGTGAACCTTTTCTTTCACCGCCGCTTCATTCGCCGCATTGGCCTCTTCGCCCTTGCTCGCAAGACCGTCCAGCACTTCGACGATGAAGCCGCCGACCTGTTTGAACTCCGCCGTCCCGAAGCCGCGCGAGGTCGCCGCCGGGGAGCCGAGGCGGATGCCGGAGGTGACGAAGGGCTTTTCGGGGTCGAAGGGAATGCCGTTCTTGTTGCAGGTTATGTGGGCGCGGCCCAAGGCTGCTTCCGCCGCCTTGCCGGTGATCTTCTTGGGGCGCAGATCGACGAGCATCAGATGGTTGTCGGTGCCGCCGGAGACGATCGCCAGACCGGCGTCGACCAGCGTCTGCGCCAGCGTCTGGGCGTTGTCCTTCACCTGCTGCTGATAGACCTTGAACTCGGGGCGAAGCGCCTCGCCGAAGGCCACGGCCTTGCCGGCGATGACATGCATCAGCGGGCCGCCCTGCAGGCCCGGGAACACCGCCGAATTGATCTTCTTGGCGATGTCCTCGTCATTGGTCAAAATCAGGCCGCCGCGCGGGCCGCGCAGCGTCTTGTGCGTCGTCGTCGTGACGACATGGGCATGCGGAAAGGGCGAGGGGTGCAGGCCGGCGGCGACGAGGCCGGCGAAATGCGCCATGTCGACGAAGAAATAGGCGCCGACCGAGTCGGCGATCTTGCGGAACGCCTCGAAGTCCCAGATGCGCGAATAGCCCGAGCCGCCGGCGATGATGATCTTAGGCTTGTGCTCCTTGGCCAGCCTCTCGACCTGCTCGATGTCGATGCGGTTGTCGTCCTTGCGCACAGTATAGGGGACCGGCTTGAACCATTTGCCCGAGAGGTTCACGGGCGAGCCGTGCGTCAGATGGCCGCCGGCGGCGAGGTCGAGGCCCAGAAAAGTGTCGCCCGGCGTCGCCAAAGCGAGGAACACCGCCTGATTGGCCTGGCTGCCGGAGTTCGGCTGGACGTTGGCGAAGCCGGCGCCGAACAGCTTTTTGGCGCGGTCGATCGCCAGATTTTCGGCGATGTCGACGAATTGGCAGCCGCCGTAATAGCGCTTGCCCGGATAGCCCTCGGCGTATTTATTGGTGAGGACCGAGCCTTGCGCCTCCAGCACGGCGCGCGAGACGATGTTCTCGGAGGCGATCAGCTCGATCTCGTGGCGCTGACGGCCGAGCTCCAATTCGATCGCCTTGGCGACCTCGGGATCGGAGCTGGCGAGCGGGGTGGTGAAGAAACCGGACTGACTCATCTTTGTCCTCTGGGCCAAGGGGCGGGAAAAAGCGGCGCCGCCGCGCAAAGGCGACGCGCGAGATCCGAGCGCTTATCACGCCGGCGCGGGAACGAAAAGAGCGCGCATCGTCGCGGCGCGGGGCCGTCCCCCGCGTCGCTCCACCATTTGGAATACTAACCGGTAAGGTTGACTTCGCTCCGCGATTGGCGGCGCTGGAAACCCGTGTGAATAATGAGTTGCGAACACGAGTTCAAAGTAATTCTCATTCGAAGGAGCACCCCGATGGGCGCGGCGCCACTCCACCGCGAAGCCGAGACGACGCAGTTTCTCGCGCCAAATGTCGGTCGACCCGACTATTCCATGGCTTGCGAGCGGGCCATCGCGGAGATCTGCGCGCTGAACTGGCCGGCGCTGACCGCCGACGAGCTCACCGACGTCGCCTGGATCTACTATTATTTCTCGGTGCAGTTCTGCGAGAACGTCGGGATCGCTCGGGCGCTCTATCCGCACGACAAGCGCCTGCTGGAGCTCGACCGCGGCGAGCGCAACACCGACAATCTCTCGCCCTGCCCAGGGGTCGTCGAGGACGGCGAAAAGGTCGACCACGACGATTTCATGCGCCGCGCGCTGCGCCTTGCGCCGATCGACGATTTGCGCCGCCGCCGCCTTCAGGCGATCGGCTCGGCCTATCTCGACCATGTGCGCGCAATGGACGCCGTGACCCGCGCTTCGAGCCTGCCGAGCTACGAGGCGGGCGGCCTGGAAGCGGTGTTCCGCGCCATTCTTACCGCCCCCGCCTGGGACGGGCCGCTGCTGCAGGCCTTCCGCCACTTCCTCGTCGGCCACATCGTGCTGGACGGCTCCGAGGGCGGCCACGGCGCGCTGTGCCGGCATCTCGCGCCGAACGAAGACGTGCTGGAGCTGTGGCGCAGTTTCGAGAACAGCCTGCTCGCCGCCGTGCCGAATTTGGCGCGGTGACGGCCGGCGACCGACGGCCCGACGCGCGCAAGCTCCGTTGCGCGCGTCGGGTCGCGTCGTCGTTGCACGGGGACCGCGATCGAAATCGGCCGGCGCCCATGGGCGACGCTCTTGGCTCGCGTCGTTTCGGCGCCGTCATCGCGGCGGGACTCCTGCGGCGGGCGCAGCCCAAAACCGCCTGGCGACCGCCACGGCCGCCGCCATTCCGGCGAATTGCGCAACGATGAAGGCGGGAGCGCTCGCGGGCGCGATCCCGGCGAAAGTGTCGGAGAAAGCGCGGGCGACGGTGACGGCGGGATTGGCGAAGGAGGTGGAGGCCGTGAACCAATAGGCCGCCGTGATGTAGAGACCCACTGCATAGGGCGTGGCGGAAGGCGTGCTGGCGACGCAGCCGAAGATCGTCAGCAGCAGTCCGAAAGTCGCGACGAACTCCGCGAACCATTGGCCGGCGCCGGTGCGCAGTTTCGTGGAAAGCTGCAACAGGGGAAGGTCGAACATCATATGCGCGGCCAGCACGCCGAGCATCGCGCCGAGGAGTTGCGCGCCAACGTAAAGACCGGCGTCGCGCCAGGACAGTTCGCGCCGCAGCACGAAGGCGACGCTCACGACGGGATTGAAATGCGCGCCGGATATGGGACCGAAGATCAGGATCAGCACGACGAGCATCGCGCCGGTCGGAAGCGTGTTGCCGAGCAGCGCCAGAGCGACGTTGCCGCCCGAGAGATTGGAGCCCATCACGCCCGAGCCGATGACGGTAGCGAGGAGGAAGGCCGCGCCGAGCGCTTCCGCGGCGAGGCGTCTGTTCAAAGGTTCGTCGCTCATGGCGGAACGACTCTCCGACCGGCCGCGTCGACGACCAATTCTCCGTCTTCCTTGCGGAATTCGCCTTTTTGCGGGAGCGGCAGAATGTCGAGCACGGCTTCCGACGGCCGGCACAGCTTGACGCCTTTCGGCGTCACGACGACCGGGCGGTTGATGAGGATCGGATGCGCCATCATCGCGTCGATCAATCGATCCTCGGTCAGTTCCGGATCGTCGAGGTTCAATTCGTCGTAAGGCGTTCCCTTCCGGCGCAGCAGGGCGCGCGCCGAAATCCCCATGAAATCGAGCAGATTCACCAGCTCCTCGCGGCTCGGCGGGGTTTTCAGATATTCGACGATGCGCGGCTCGACGCCGCAATTGCGGATGAGGCCGAGCGTGTTGCGCGACGTGCCGCAGGCCGGGTTGTGGTAGATGACGATGTCCGTCGCGCCGCTCATGCGTCGGCCTTCGCGCCGAGACACGCGCCCTCGCCTTCGCCGATTTCTTTCAGCTTGTTGCTCAGGGCCAATTTGTCGAGACGATGGATCGGCAGGGCGTTGAAGATGGTGATGCGGTTGCGGAGGTAGCGATGAGCGAGAACGAAGGCGCGCTCCTTTTCGATGTCCGTGCCTTCGACGGCGGCGGGATCCTCGACGCCCCAATGCGCCGTCATCGGTTGGCCGGGCCAGACCGGGCAGGCTTCGCCGGCGGCGCTGTCGCAAACGGTGAAGACGAAGTCCAGGTGCGGCGCTCCCGGCGCCGCGAACTCGTCCCAAGCCTTGGAGCGCAAGCCATCGGTCGGATAGCCCAAGCTTTCGAGGATTTTGACGGCGAAGGGGTTGATCGCGCCCTTCGGATGGCTGCCGGCGGAAAAGGCGTTGAAGCGGTCGCCGCCTTCCTTGCGCAAAATGCTCTCGGCGAGGATCGAGCGCGCCGAATTGCCGGTGCACAGGAACAGCACGTTGTATTTTTTATCGGTCATGGTCTTGCTCCTCCGCACTGGCGCAACAGGGTGAGAGTTCGGTGATGTGGAGCCCGCAAACTTCCGGCCTCCCGCCGCAGCAATCCTTGACGAGGAACAGCGCAACCTCGCGCAGACGGGCCAGATCGGCGCGATAGATGATGGAGCGGCTGCGCCGCTCGCCGCGCACCAGACCCGCTCGCGCGAGAATCGCGAGATGCGCCGACATGGTGTTTTGCGGAACCTCCATCAGCCGCGCCAATTCGCCGGCCGGCACGCCATCCGGTTCGCGGCCGACGAGCAGCCGAAAAGCGTTGAGCCGGGTCGATTGGGCGAGCGCCGCCAAAGCGGCGATGGTTTCTAATTCATCCATATTTCCATGATTACAGATATGAATGACGACCGCAAGACCCTCGTGCATGGGCGTCGGCGCCGCGGCGTACGACTCGCGGAGGCGCTGGCGGCGCAGGCGGTAGTCGTGTAGTCTGTTAGAGTTGGATTTTGATCAAGTTCCGGGAGCGTTGTACGCGATGAGCGCAGCGGCGATACTGAAACTTCAGGCCGCGGGTTTCACCGCGGAGCAGGGCACCGCCATCGCGGAATTGATCGACGAGCAATCGGCAACGCGCGCCGATCTAAAGGAAACCGAGAACCGACTCGAAAACAAGATCGCCGAGGTGAAGTATCGCCTTGACCTCAAGATCGCGGATTTTCGCGCTTCGGCGAAGGCCGATCTCGAGACGTTGGAGCAACGCCTCGATCTCAAGATCGCGGCGTTGCAAGGCGAGATGTTTCTGCTCAAATGGATGATGGGCTTCATCCTCGCCATTCAAGTGGCGATCTTCGCCAAGCTGTTTTTGCGGTGACGCCCCCCTCAACCCCCTCGCGAACTTCACGCGCCGCCCCTTGAAGCCAGCGTTTCCGCGCCGGTAAATTGGAGTTTTCATGCGTCTGTTCCTTGCCTGTGTGGCGCTTGCCTCAAGCATCGCGACCTGCGACGCGCAAACCGCGCCGCCGCCCGTTCCGCCGGACGCGTTCCGCAATACGAAGCACACGGTCGCGACGCCGCTGGCGACGCAATTTTCGCTGGGCGAATTCGTCGTCAGGATGGAAGAGACGCGGCTCGACGCTGTGCGCGACGCCGTCGGCGGCGGAACCGTCGCGCACCAAGGCGACGCCGGCGAGAGCATCTATTGGCTGTGTTACAGGAATTCTCGGCGAAATTTGTGGATCGTGTCCGACGGAGAAATGGGAGGCCGCGAACACCGCGTCACGGAAGTCGTCGAAGAACTCGTTTCGAAGGATTCCGGCGCCTCCGTGGATTGCCCGGAGATCGCGAAAAAATTCGAGCCGGTCGTCCTCGATCGCGGCATCTGCCTGGGCATGACCCGCAAGCAAGCCATCACCGCGCTGGGACCACCCTCGAAATCGGACGGCGCCTGGCTCATCTACTCCCATCTGGGGAGGCTTGAAAACGGCTTCGACGAAGCGGGATGGCTGCTCCTCGCGTTCCGCGGCGGCCGGATCGCCTTCATGCGCGGCGGCAAGACCACCACGAACTGAAGGCCGCGAGCCAATGCGCCGACGCCCCAGGCTTCGGGGGCCCGCCGCGCATCGCCTTCAGTCGAAATCCCCGGCCAATTCCGCCCGCGACGCCTCGCTCGCCACCGCCATGTGGCTGTAAGCCGGGTGCGACAGCCCCAAGATCACCTGCGCGCCGGGCTCACGAAAAGCGGCGATCTGCGCCGGCGTGAAGGGGAAGTGCACGAATTGCACCGAACTCGCCTTGCCGTCTTCGCGCGTGCGGTCCTGGTCGGCTTCCGGCAGGCCGGCGATCTTCTCGCCGCCAATCTGAAAAAACGCCGTCTCTTCGATGCCGCCGAGGCCGGCCAGCACGCGCGCGCGGCGCAGCGGATCGTCGATCTCGATCATGAAGGTGGCGACGAGTTCGCGCCCCTGCGGGACGAGCGGATTGTAAGCGGCGAGTTCGTCCTTCAGCTGCGCTTCGCCGCCTTTTTCGATGTGCAGCATCTCCTGAACCTGAAACCACATCGTGTCGCGGTTCTCGAAGTAGAAGGTGACGTAGGGACCGACCTCGATGCGCCGATTGCGCTTGCGCTCCGTGTGGCGCTTGCGATGCTCGGGGCGCGCCTTGGCATAGTCGGCCCAGGGCAGAACGTCGGCGGCGGTGAGTTCGTGCTTGTTCGACATTTTGTGCTCCAAAGCCCATATTTCCTTCAGGCGCCCACGCATTCGAAAGGCCCCCTCCCTAACCCTCCCCCGCTTCGCGGGAGAGGGAAGGTCCCCCACCGGCATGAGCCGCTGTCTTCAGAAAGCGCCGAATCTGCTGCCTCTCCCGCGAAGCGGGGGAGGGTTGGGGTGGGGGCGCTGGGCTAAAGTCCCTACTCCGCGACTCCATAAGCCCGCGCCATCAGCTCGATCGGATGCGCGATCAGCTCCGGCGCCGGCTTGTCGGGGCTGAGTTTTTCGACGCCCTGTTTCAGATGCGCGCCGGCGAGCGGGCATTCCGAGACCATGTATTTCTTGTCCGCGCCTTGGATCTGCCGCGCCGCCGGCTTGCCGACCTTCAGCGCCGTGTCGAAATTCTCGCCCTTGCAGCCCCAAAGCCCACCGTGCCCGGAGCAGCGCTCGACGACGGTCAGTTCCATGCCCGGCACGAGGCGCAACAGCTCGGCGCCCTTCTGCCCGATGTTTTGCGCGCGCGAGTGGCACGACACATGGAAGGCGACGCCGCCGTCGACGGGTTGCATGCCTTCCGCCAGCCCCTCCTTGCGCGCGATGTCGACGACATATTCGGAAAGATCGCGCGTCGCCGCGGCGAGGCGCTTGACGCTCTCGTCCTCGGGCAGGATCAGCGGCCATTCGGATTTGAGCATCAGCGCGCACGAGGGAATCGGCGCGACGATGTCGTAGCCCTCGTCGATATAGGGCGCGAAGGCGGCGGCGACCTTTTTGGCCGTCTCGGCGACTTCGCCGATCAGCCCCTGCTCCAGTTTCGGCATGCCGCAGCAGGCGGGATGCACGACCTTGGTTTCGACGCCATTCCTGGCCAGCACGGCCAGCGCCGCCTTGCCGATCGACGTGTCGCTATATTCGGCGTAACAGGTGGCGTAGAGCACGGCCTTGCGCGCCTTGGCGGGCGCGGCGGCGTCGCGCGCCGGCGGGTTTTTCCGCGCGGCGGCCTCCAGCGTTTCGCTGGCGTAGGCCGGCAGCGCGGCTTTTGGATTGATGTCGAAGAAGCGCTGCATGAGGCCGCGCGTCGTCTCGTTGCCGAGCGAGGTCGCCCAATTGGCGAGACCCGAAAACTTCGTCGCGAGCTTGCCGTTGCGGTCGGTCTCGGCCAGCGCGCGGTCGGCGAAATCGACGCCGTTCTTCTTGGCTTCGACGGCGCGGTGGCGCAGCATCAGATGCGGGAAGTCGAGATTGAATTCATGCGGCGGGACGTAGGGGCACTTCGTCAAAAAGCACATGTCGCACAACGTGCAGGCGTCGACGATCGGCTTGAAGTCCTGGCTGTCGACCGTGTCCAGTTCGCCGCTCTTGGCGTTGTCGACGAGATCGAACAGCCGCGGGAAACTGTCGCAAAGGTTGAAGCAGCGCCGGCAGCCGTGACAAATGTCCAGCACCCGCCGCATTTCCGCGTCGAGCTTGCCTTCGTCGTAAAAATCCGCGCTCCGCCAGTCGAGCGGATGCCGCGTCGGAGCCTCGAGACTGCCTTCCCGCATTTTAGACCCATTCGATGTGAAGGCCCGATGGCGCACAGGGCGCGTCATGGCCGGGCTCGTCCCGGCCATCCACGCCGAGACATCGCGCATGAATGGAAATGTTTCCGCGGCGGCGACATCGTCGCGCGGGAACTTCCATCCCTCATGCACCAGTTGGATTGGTCGCCCCACGGCGCGGATGGCCGGGACGAGCCCGGCCATGACGTCGCTGAGGGGGGTGAAATCCAAGCCATCCCGAGATTTGCGCGAGATGGCGAGGTTTCCTCGCCTTACTTGATTTCGTCGAGCGAGCGCTGGAAGCGGCCGGCGTGAGAGCGCTCGGCCTTGGCCAGCGTCTCGAACCATTCGGCGATTTCCTCGAAGCCCTCTTCCCGCGCCGAACGCGCAAAGCCCGGATACATGTCGGTGTATTCGTGCGTCTCGCCGGCGACGGCGGCCTTCAGATTGTCGCTGGTCGGGCCGATCGGCAGGCCAGTGGCCGGGTCGCCGACGCTCTCGAGGAATTCGAGATGGCCGTGCGCATGACCGGTCTCGCCTTCCGCCGTCGAACGGAACACGGCGGCCACGTCGTTGTAGCCCTCGACGTCGGCCTTTTGGGCGAAATAGAGATAGCGGCGATTGGCCTGCGATTCGCCGGCGAAAGCGGCCTTGAGATTGTCTTCGGTCTTGCTACCCTTGAGCGTAGCCATCTTCTTTGCTCCCTGATGAAATCCTGTGCGAAACGCTGCCTGCTCCGCCGCGGCGGGGCCTAGCGTTCCAACTTAGAATAATTCAAAAAACTCCCGCGACAAGCTTTTTCGGCTGATTTTCATCCACGCGACATTTCGCCGCCGCTTGCATGAGACAGGATGATCTGCGCCGCGCGCGCGCTCGGCGTTGCGCCGCCTCTGGCGATCTCGCGTTTCACGGCGGCGAGACGCTCGAGCTGCGCGTCGCGCGCTGCGCCGCCGCGCAGCAGGGGCGCGAGCGCCGCGGCAAGCGCTTGCGGCGTGGCGCGGTCTTGAATGAACTCCGGGACGGCGAGCGCCTCCGGCGCGCAATGGAGAATGAGATTCGGCAATCCGAAGCAGTCGACCGCGACGAGCGGCCGCAGCAGGCTCTCCAATGGCGCGACCCGATAGGCGATCGCCATGGGAACCTGCGCCAACGCGAGCTCCAAAGTCGCGGCGCCGGAGGTGACCAAGGCGGCGCGCGCCCTGCGGTAAGCCGTGAATTTTTCCGCCTGCGTCAGGAAGCGCGGCGCGACGGGCCATTGCGCGCAGGCGTCGCGCACGACGTTCTCCACCGTCGGCGCCAGGGGAATGGCGACGTCGAGCTGGGGAAATTCGCGCGCGAGCCGCGCAACGACCGCACCGTAGAGCGGCGTCATGCGCCGCGCCAAAGCTTCGCGCGAGCCCGGCAGCACGAGCAACGTCGCTGCGCTTTCCGCCTCGGGCGTCAATTCGGCGAGATGCTCGACGAGCGGATGGCCGACGTAATCGCAGGGCGGCCCGCCGAGCCGCGCCAACGCCGCCGGCTCGAAGGACAGCACGGCGAGAACGCGATCGACGTAGCTGCGCATGCGTCGCGCGCGTCCGGTGCGCCAGGCCCAGACCGTCGGACAGACGTAATCCACGATCGGTATTTGCGGCGCCGCCCTGCGCACGCGGCGCGCGACGCGGTGGGTGAAGTCCGGCGCGTCGATCAACACCAGGCAATCCGGCGGATTGGCGAGGATCGCCCGCACCGTTTCGTCGAGTCGCCGCGCGAGCAACGGCAATCGCGCCAAGACCGGAACGAGGCCCATCACGGCGAGATCGTCGAGCGGAAAGAGGCTCGCGAGACCTTCGCGCGTCATCTCCAGACCGCCGACGCCGACGATCTGCACCGACGGCGCTTGCAGGCGCAAGGCGCGCATCAGCAGGGCGCCGAGGTGGTCGCCCGAAGCTTCTCCCGCGACGAGAAAGAGGCGCGTCAAGACGCCGCTTCGTCTTGGGCGGTCGAGCGCCGCGCCCGCGGCGCGCACAGCGGCCGCGTCGAGGGCTCGCGCAAAAACTCCAGCAGCGCGGCGACGTCCGCGTCGCCGTCGGCGAGTCCCTCCACAGCGGCGAGACGCGCCGCGCACGGCTGCGGACTCTCCGGGAAGATGCGGCGATACGCCTCCTTCAGGCGCGCAATGCGTTCGGCGTCGAAGCCGCGCCGGCGCAGCCCGACGACGTTCAATCCAAAGATATGCGCGCGGTCGCCGCCGGCGAGCGCGAAGGGAAGCACGTCGCCTTCCACACCGGCGAGCCCGGCGACGAAGGCGTGGGCGCCGATGCGCACATGCTGATGCACCGCCGAGCCGCCGCCGACCGTCGCATGATCGCCGAGGCGCACATGCCCGCCGAGCAGCACGCCATTGGCGAGCACGACCTGCGCGCCGATCTGGCAATCATGCGCGACATGCGCATTGGCCAGCAGCGCGCAGCCGTCGCCGATGCGCGTCTCCAGGCCGCCGGCGCGCGTGCCGGCGTTGAGCGTGACGCCTTCGCGAATGGTACAATCGGCGCCGACCACGACGCGCCCTTCGTCGCCGCGGGATTTCAAGTCCTGCGGGGGGGCGCCGATGACCGCGAAGGGAAAGATGCGCGTGTTCGCGCCGATGCGCGTGTCGCCCATGACGACGACATGCGAGACGAGTTCGCAGCCATCGCCGATCGAGGCGCGCGGCCCGACGTGACAGAAAGGACCGACGACGGCGCCCGCGCCGATCACGGCGCCAGGCTCGATCAGAGCGGAAGGATGGGCGCGCATGACTTCGTCCCTCGTCCCCTTCGAGCCCAAATCCGGGCTAGACGCCGACCATCGCGCTGATCTCGGCCTCGCAGACCAGCACGCCGTCGACCAGCGCGCGGCCCTGATACCAATAGATGCTGCGCTTTTGCGCGGTCTTCGTCATATGCAATTCGAGGCGATCGCCGGGGCCGACCGGCTTTCTGAACTTCGCCTTGTCGATCGTCACGAAATACACGCTGTTCGGCCGATCGCTCGTCGGCCGGCCATGCAGCGCGATGACGCCCGCCGTCTGCGCCATGGCTTCGATCATCAACACGCCCGGCATCACCGGACGCAACGGAAAATGCCCCTGGAATTGCGGCTCGTTCATCGTGACGTTCTTGACGCCGACGCCGAATTCGTCGCCGCGCACATTCTCGACGCGGTCGATCAACAAGAAAGGATAGCGGTGCGGCAACAACTCCATGATGCGCAGAATGTCGATGGTTTCGAGCTTTGCGGCCGCTGCGGCGTCGTTCATCTCTTGCTTCCTCCTCCTGGCGCGGGCCCTTCTTCGAGGGTCCTTCGCGCAATTCACCCGGATCGTTCTGGCCGGCCACTAACCCCCGGACGGCGCGACACGTCGGCTGCGGCGTTCCAACAGCGCCTCGCCGCGCAAAAATTGCCGGATCGGCCGCGCCGGCGCGCCGCCGACGCGCCCGTTCGGCGGCACGTCGCGCATCACTCCGGAACAAGCGGCGATGCGCGCCCCCGTCCCGATCTTCAAATGCCCGCCGATCGCCGCCTGCCCGCCGATCGCGACGAAATCGCCGATCTCGGTCGAGCCGGCGACGCCCGTCTGCGCGGCGATGAGACACCCCCGCCCGACGACGACGTTGTGGCCAATTTGCACCAGATTGTCGATCTTCGTGCCTTCGCCGACGATCGTGTCGCGCAATCCGCCGCGATCGATCGTCGTATTGGCGCCGATCTCGACGTCGTCCTGCACGATGACCCGCCCGAGTTGCGGGGCCTTCAAATGCCCGTTGGGGCCGGGCGCGAAGCCGAATCCGTCCTGGCCGAGCCGCGCGCCGGGGTGGACGATGACGCGGTTGCCGAGATAGGCGTGGACGATCGAGGCTTGCGCGCCGACCCGGCAGCCCCGGCCGATCTTGACGCCCGGACCGATCACCGCATGGGCGCAAAGGACGGAGCCCGCGCCGATTTCCGCGCCCGCGCCGACGACGACGCCGGGATCGATCGAAACGCCGTCCTCGAAGCGCGCCGTGGGGTGGATGGCGGCGCCGGGAGCGGAGCCCGGCGCCAGAGGGAACAGCGCCGAGGGCGCCAGCGAGTCCGGGGCGAACATCGCCGCCGCGACCGCGATGGCGCGTGTGGGCTCGGCGACGATGAGCGCCGCGACGCCCGCCGGCGCCGAGGCCGCATCGGCTTCGCGCATGAAACAGGCCGTGGCGCGGCACAAGGCCAGGGCCGTGGCGTAGCGGGGCGATTCGTAAAAGGAGATTTCTCCCGGCCGCGCCGCTTCGAGCGCCGCCGCCGCGAAGATCGGCGTCGCCGCATCGAACTCCGCCCCTCGGAGGCGAGCGCCCGTTCGATCGGCGATCTCTCCGAGCGTCAGAGGGCCACGCCGGGCATAAAAGCGATGATCGCTCAACTCTCTCTCATCCCCCGGCCAAGCAAGGCGCGCGAACCCGAACCGCGCGACGCTTCGCTTCTACAGCCTTTCCGCAAGGAGGGAAATTCCGCGCGCCGGGGTCAGGCTTCAGCGACCCACTCGCGAAAAAGCCCGCCGCGAGAGGCGGCGGGCTTCGAGGTCGAGGGAGTTTCGCGAGGAGCTTAGAAGCTCGCGCCGCCCGAGAAGTTGAAGCGCTTCGTCACGTCGTTGGGTCCCTTGATCACAGGGAACGAATAGTCGAAGCGGATCGGGCCGAGGGGCGATTGCCACAGCAAGGAGACGCCGAGCGAGTCGCGCAGTTTGAACCCGCTGCCCGAGACCTTCAGACAGCTGCCCTGACCGAAAGTCGGCGCCATATATGGCAAGCAGCTCGTCTGACCAAAGGCCAAGCCGCTGGCGTATTGCTCGGGGAAGAAGCTCTTGCCGCGATAGTCCCAGAGCGAGCCCACGTCGTTGAACACGGCGCCGCGCAAGCCGATGTCCTTCGGGACGCCCCACAGCGGGAACTGAAATTCCACCGTGCCGCCGACGTAATCGGTGCCGCCGAGCGCGTTGCCACGCGTGCTGGTCCAGTTCGACACGTCGCGCGGGCCGAGACCGCCCGGGGCGAAACCGCGCACCAGAGTCTGGCCGAGGTTGAAGTTGTCGAAGACGCGCGGCTGATAGCCGCCGAGCGGCGTCAGATTGCCGCCCTGCAGCCGGGCGATGCCGACGATGTCGTTGAGGAAGCTGAGATTGCCGCCGCCGCCGAAGTTGAGGAAGTCGAGCTCGTGATAATAGCGAATCTCGCCGGAGGTGCGCACGTAGCGCGGGTCGCCGCCGAGTCCCGCCACGTCCTGCGTGATGTTGGCGGTCGTCCCGTTGCGCGGATTGCGGAAGTTGTCGAGATTGTTGAACGACGCCGTGTAACCGATCGACGACGTGACTCGCGACCCTTGCGAATCCTTGATCGCCAGCGACGCCTCGCCGTTGCTCAAGCAGTTGTAGAAGATGCTCAAGCTCGAGGGAGTCGGCGCGAAGATGTATCCGAAACCGGGGGTATAGCCGGGGATCGGCTTCTGACAGTCGTCGTAGGGCCGCTGCGAGTCGTTCGGGATCGAGATCACCGTATTGTAGAGCGAATAATGCGGCTGGAAGCTGATCTCCTCGGTGATCGGAATGCCGAGGCGCAGCGTGCCGCCGTAGGAGGTCTGGCTGTAGTAGGAGTAGGTCCAGGCGTCGGACTTGCGCCCGAAGAGGTCGAAGCCGGCCGACATGCGCTGGTCGAGGAAATAGGGCTCGGTGAAGCTGAAGTTCACGCCGCGCGACCGCTGGCCTTCGTTCAGCGACAGGCGCACCGCCTCGCCGCGGCCCATGAAGTTGCTGTCCGAAACCGACACTTCGCCGATGAAGCCTTCCGTCGTCGAATAGCCGCCGGAGACGTTGAAGCTGCCGGTGGATTGCTCCTCGAGGTCGACGTTGACCACGACGCGATCCGTGGCGGAGCCCGGCTCGTTGGTGATCTTGACCTTCTTGAAGTAGCCGAGACCGTTGAGGTGGCGTTCGGCGCGATCGATCAGCACGCGGTTGTAAGCGTCGCCCTCGCCGATTTCGAATTCGCGGCGGATGACGTATTCGCGCGTCTTGGCGTTGCCGCGAATGTTGATGCGCTCGATGTAGACGCGCGGCCCCTCGTCCAGCACGAAATTGATCGCCACAGTGCGGTCGGCCGGATTGCGCTGGCCGCGCGGTCGCGCTTGCGTGAAGGCGTAGCCCTTGCGCGCGATCTCGCGGGTCAGGGCCTCGACGGTCTTTTCGACGGCGTCGCCGTTGTAGACGTCGCCGGGCGCGACACGCAGCAGCGGGCGCAAGGCGTTCGGGTCGATGTCCGGCAGATGCGAGTCGATGTCGACCGACGACACCCTGTATTGCGGGCCTTCCTCGACGCGAATCTCCAGAATGTAGCCGCTCTCGGCCGGTTCGTAGCGCGCGTCCGAGCTGAGCACGTGGAAGTCGGCATAGCCGTTCTTCAGATAGAAGCGGCGGATGAGTTCGAGATCCTGCGCGACCCGGTCCGGATCGTAGACGTCGCTGGTCTTGACGAAGGAGAGCAGATTCATCTCCGTCGTCTCCATCATGCCGACCAAGCGGCTGGTGGAGAAGACGTTGTTGCCGACGAAGCGGATTTCCTTGACGCCAGTCTTGTCGCCCTCGACGATCGTGAACACCACGTCCACCTGCCCGTTCGGCAGCTGAACCGTGCGGTAGCTGACCTTGGCGGCGGCGCGGCCGTTGACGCGATAGGCTTCGGCGAGATGCGCCGCGTCCTGGTCCGCGAGCTGCGCGTTGAAGGCCTTGTGCGCGGAAGTGCGGACGATCTTCTCGATGTTCTCGGTCTTGAGCTTGCTGTTGCCCTCGAAGGCGACGCGATTGATGATCGTGCCTTGGGCCACGCGCACGATCACATGGTCGCCGCGACGCGTCACGGTGGCGTCGCCATAGCGACCGCTGGCGCGCAGCGCGTCGGCGCCGGCGCGCACTTCTTCCTCGCTCGTGCCGGCGAAATATTCGCGAATGGTGGCGGCGTCGGCGGCGGAGGCGCCGACGACCTCGATCGAAGCCGCCGCGGGACCGGAAAATCCGATCATCGCAAGGAGCATCGCAATCGCGAAAGCGGGGCGTGCGGTAATTGCTCTTGTCGATCGCATGTAGTCCTGATCCTCGTCGCAACTTGTGCCGTCCGCCGGGCTCGGCGCGAAACTCGTGCAAGAAGCCTGCGCGCGCTTCCCGCTAAAACCCTCCATACCTTCTACAGGGTTTAACCGACCCTGCAAATGCTACTAAGACCCCGAAACGGCGATTTGTCGACCGCGTGGCCAAAGAGCCACAGATCGCGGCAAATATTTGGTTAACAAGGGGGTTTGTGGCGAAAAGGCGGCGGCTTGCCGGCGTTTCCGCGGCGCCGCTCGGGCGGCGCGACGCTTCCCGCGCAAGAACGAAAAACGCGCCGCGGCTCGTGGCCGCGGCGCGTTTCGAAGCGGCGCGATTCGCCGGCTTCCGAGCGTTTCGCTCAAAGATGGATGTGGCGCGCCAGATCGTTGTAGGTGGCGAACAGCATCAGCGAGCAGACCATCGCCAGGCCGATTCGGAAGGCGTATTCCTGCACGCGTTCGTTGATGGCGCGGCCACGCACGGCCTCCACGGCGAAGAAGGCGAGATGGCCGCCGTCCAGAAGCGGAACCGGCATCAGATTGAGCAGGCCGATCGACACGGAGAGCAGCGCGATCAGATTGATCAGCGGCCAAACGCCCATGGTGCCGATCTTCTTGGCCATGTTGCCGGAGACCTCGGCGATGCCGATCGGACCGGAGAGCTGGCTGGCGCTTTCGCGGCCCGAGAACATGCCTCCGACGAATTTGCCGGTCTGCTCGACCACGTTCCAAGTCTCCAGCAGCGCCAATCCGAGCGATTCCGCCGGCCCGCACGCCTGCATCCGCATGTCGCGGAAGTCGTCGCTGGAATTGAGGCCGAGCCGGCCGACCTTATTGCCCTTCACGTCGACGAGGGCCGGCGTCGCGAGAAGCTCCGTCTCGCCGTCGTCCCGCGCCACGACGATGCGCAGCGTCTTGCCGGCGGAGACGGTGATCGCCTTCTGAAACTGGATGAAACTGTCGATGGGGGCGCCGTCGATCGATTTGACCAGATCCCCGGATTTGAAGCCCGCCGCGGCGCCGGCGCCCTTGTCTTGGATCGCCGCGATGCGCGGCGCGACCACCGGCTGGCCATCGACGAGAATGGGCTTGCCGACGATGGCGAACATTCCCCAAAAAAGCGCGATCGCCAGCAGGAAGTTGAAGAAAGGTCCGGCGAAGACCACCGCGGCGCGTTTCCAAACGGGCTGCGCGGCGAAGGTGGTCGCCCGCTCTTCCGCCGGCATGCTCTCCACCTCTTCCGAGACGCCGGCGGTCGCGCCATTGGCGTCGCCATGGAACTTGACGTAGCCGCCGAGCGGGATCGCCGCGATCCGCCAGCGCGTTCCGAGCCGATCGTCGAAGGCGACCAGTTCGGGGCCGAAGCCGAGCGAGAAAGCGTCCACCCGGATCCCGCAGAGGCGCCCGACGATGAAGTGGCCGTATTCGTGCACGAACACGACGACGCTCAGCACGACGATGAAGGGCACGACATAGATTGCCGCAGACATGAGAAATTCCATTTTATCCGTGCTCCCCGACGCTACGCTGACGCTCGCCTCGGCGCTGACGCGCCCGCGGCTGGCTCCCATTGGTTACCGAAGCGTTAACATGCCGGAAGTCTAGGCGGTCGCCAAGACGGCGCGACACCTTTCTCTCGTAATATGGTCAACGGCCAAGGCTTCGGCCACAGTCGCCGGCTCGCGCGCCTCGCCATTCTTTTGCGCCGCCTCCAGCGCCGCGCCGACATGGCGGGCCATCGCGCCAAAGGCGATTTTGCCGGCCAAGAAGGCCTCCACGGCGATCTCGTTGGCGGCGTTCAGCACGGTCGGCAGGGCGCCGCCGGCGGCCAGGGCGCCCAGCGCCAGCTTCAGAGCCGGAAAACGTTCGTAATCGGGCCGCTCGAAGGTCAGGGTCCCGATCGCGGCGAGGTCGAGCCGCGGCGTCGGCGCCGCCAGCCGCTCCGGAAAACCGAGGCAATGGGCGATCGGCACGCGCATGTCGGGAACCGCCATGCCCGCGGTCACAGCGCCGTCGCCGAAAGTGACGAGGCCATGCACGATCGACTGAGGATGCACGACGACGTCGAGCTTTTCCGCCGGCACGCCGAACAGATGATGCGCCTCGATCAGTTCGAGCCCCTTGTTCATCATCGAGGCGGAATCGGTGGTGATTTTCGGCCCCATCGACCAATTGGGGTGATTGAGCGCCTCGGCGACCGTGGCCTTGTCGATCGCCTCCTTGCTCCAGGTGCGGAACGGCCCGCCGGAAGCGGTCAGGATCATCTTTTCGATCGTCGCGGGATCGGCGCCGCCGAGCGCCTGGAAAATCGCATTGTGCTCGCTGTCCATCGGCAGCAGCCGCGCCCCCGCCGCGCGCGCCGCGCGCATGAAGGGGCCGCCGGCGCAAACGAGACATTCCTTGTTGGCGAGCGCCACGTCGCGCCCCAGCTCCAGCGCCGCATGGGTCGGCTCGACGCCCGCCGCGCCGACGATGGCGCTGACGAGCAGATCGGCGTCGCGCGTCGCCGCCTCGATCACCGCCTCGCGGCCCGCCCCGACCTGGATGTTCGTTCCGGCGAGCGCGTCCCGCAGCGGCTCAAAGCCGCTCTCGTCGCGAATCGCGACGAATTCCGGACGCAGCAAGAGGGCGAGACGCGCCAACTCGGCGTGATCGCGGCCGGCGGCGAGCGCCACGACGGTGAAGCTGTGCGGATTGCGCAGCAGCAGATCGATCGTCGATTTGCCGATCGAGCCGGTGGCGCCGATCAGCGAAACGCGGCGCGGCGCGGCGCCGCTTTCCGTTCGAGCGGCCGATGCGTCTCGTGTCGAAGCCATGGTTTTCCGCTCACCAAGTGAAAAGGCCGGCCGCCGCCGAGACGGCGTCGCGCCAGCCGCCGACCGTGGCGGCGAAGAGGGCCACGAAGATGAAGCCGTCGACGCGGTCCATCACCCCGCCGTGGCCGGGGATCAAGCGGCTCGAATCCTTGACGCCGAAACGCCGCTTCACCGCCGATTCGAACAGGTCGCCGACCTGCGCCAAGGCCGCGGCGACGAGGCAAACCAGAAACATCGGCAGCGTCTTGACGGCTTCGCCCGCGCCGAAACGCGCGACCGCGAGGCCGAGAAGCGCGCCGCTGACGACGCCGACGATCGTCCCGGACCAGGTTTTTCCGGCCGAAATGCGCGGCCACAGTTTCGGCCCGCCGATCAGCCGGCCGCCGAAATAGGCGAAAACGTCGGCGCCCCAGACGATGGCGAAGAGCCAGCCGATGGCGAGCGCGCCAAACTGGTCGGAAAGCCGCAGCGCGTCGACCGAGAGAACCAGAGCCGCGGCATAGAGGACGCCGACGAAGGCCCAAAGGCGGCGCCCCGGCCCGGCGAGAACGCCGACGACTCCGGACAGGGCCACCAGCACGACGAGGCCCGCCGCCGGCTCGCCGCCCCGGGCCATCCCGGCCGCGGCGGCGATGGCGCATCCCGCGAGGGCGACTCGCGCCAGGCGGCGTGCGCCGCCGATGAGCCCCTGCCACTCCCAGACGACGGCGAAGGAGGTGGCCAGCCAGAAGAAGACGAAGATCTCGCCGCCGTAGGCGGCCGATCCGACGGCCAGGGCGACGAGAACGAGGGCCGAGCCGACGCGCGGCCCGAGATCGCCGAAATTCCCGGATTTCGGGGCGAGCGCCGAGTCCTTCGCAGCGTCGCTCATGAAGCGGTCTTCGCGCTGGCCAGGCCGGACTCCAGCCCGCCGAATCGCCGGTCGCGGTGGCGGTATTCGTCGATCGCCGCCTCCAAGGCCGCCTTGTCGAAGTCCGGCCAATGGATCGGCAGGAAGACGAACTCCGCATAGGCCGCCTGCCACAGCAGGAAGTTCGACAGCCGCTGCTCGCCCGAGGTGCGGATGATGAGGTCGGGATCGGGAATGTCGGCCGTATGGAGATGCGCGGCGAGCGCGTCGGCGTCGATGTCGTCAGGCCGCAACCGGCCGGCGGCGACGGCCTCGGCGAGGGCGCGCGCGGCCGCGGCGATTTCCTGGCGCGCGCCGTAATTGAAGGCGACGACGAGCGTCAGGCCCGTATTGGCGCGCGTCACCTCCTCGGCCTGACGCAGCAAGGCGGCGACTTCCGGCGCGAGCTCGGTGCGCGCGCCGATGACCCGGATCCGAACGTTGTTGGCGTTGAGTTCCGCGAGATCGTTGTTGATGAAGCGATGCAGCAGCACCATGAGGCTCTGCACCTCCTCGCGCGGTCGCGACCAATTCTCGACGGAGAACGAATAGACCGTCAAAAATTGGATGTTCAGTTCGATCGCGGCGCGCACCGCGCGGCGCAGCGCCTCGACGCCGCGCCGATGACCTTCGAAGCGCGGCAGGCCGCGCCTGGCGGCCCAGCGGCCATTGCCGTCCATGATGAGGGCGACATGGCGCGGCGGGACCGCCGCGTGAAGCGACGGTTTGTGCAAGCCGATCAGGTCTCTCTCCGCCATCGCTGCTGTTCCAAAACTCCAATGCGGGTCATGCCGGACGCCGCCGCCGAGCGGCGCGAGACCGAAGTTAGACCTGCATGATTTCCTTTTCCTTCGCCGCGAGCAGGGCGTCGATCTCCTTCACGGCTTCGTCGGTCGCCTTCTGCACTTCCGTTTCGTGACGTTTTTCGTCGTCCTCGGGAATGGCGTGATCCTTCAGGAGCTTCTTCAAAACGTCGATGCCGTCGCGGCGCACGTGGCGCACGGAGACCCGCGCCTCCTCCGCATATTTGTGGGCGATCTTCACCAGCTCCTTGCGCCGCTGCTCGTTGAGCTCCGGCGTGCGCATGCGCAGCGTCTGCCCCTCGGTGTTCGGGTTCAAGCCGAGATTGGCGTCGCGAATGGCGCGCTCGACGGCCCCGACCAGGGCCTTGTCCCAGACCTGCACCGCGATCATGCGCGGCTCCGGAATGCTGATCGAGGCGACCTGGTTGAGCGGCGTCGACTGGCCGTAGGCGTCGACGTGAATGGGCTCGACCAGCGAGGCCGAGGCGCGCCCGGTGCGCAATCCGCCGAATTCGTGTTTCAGCGTGGCCAGGGCGCCCTGCATGCGGCGTTTCAAATCGGCGATGTCGAAGGCTTGACTCATGAGTTGCGCGATCCGTCCGTCTTACAGATTCGATTTTGGCGAGCATAACAGCTTCGCGCCGCCCTGCTCGGAATTTTCGAGAAGGATGGGCCGCGAAACCGGCGCCGCCATCGGGGATGAGCCGCAGGATAATGCGTGCGGCCCGAAAAGGATAGAGCTTCCGGCGGCTTCCGGCGGCCTCAAGGCGTGACCAGCGTGGCGCGAGTCTCGCCGCGCAGCGTCGCGGCGATGGCCCCTGCCTCGCGAATCGAAAAGACGACGATGGGAATCGCATTTTCTCGCGCCAGAGCGAAGGCCGCCGTGTCCATGACCCCGAGATTTCTGGCGATCGCCTCGTCGTGCGTCAGCGTTTCGTAGCGGCGGGCGGTTGGATCGCGCTTGGGATCGGCCGTGTAGACGCCGTCGACCTGCGTCGCCTTGAGAATTGCGTCGGCGTTCAGCTCTGCGGCCCGCAGCGCGGCGCCGGTGTCCGTGGTGAAGAAAGGATTGCCCGTGCCGCCCGAACAAATGACGACCCGGCCCTTGGCGAGATGGCGCAAGGCGCGGTCGCGCGTATAGATTTCGCAAATCGACGGCATGGGAATCGCGGACAGCGCCCGCGCCGGGCGCCCCTCGTTCTCGATCGCCTGCTCCAGCGCCAGTCCGTTCATCACCGTCGCCAGCATGCCGATCGCATCGGCGCGCGCCCGCTCCAGGCCTTTCCCCGCCCCCTGCACGCCGCGGAAGAAATTGCCGCCGCCGACGACGACGGCGACCTCCACGCCTTGAGCCGCGGCTGCGGCGAGGTCCTTGGCCAAGCGCGAGAGAGTGGCTGCGTCGAGCCCATGCGTCCCCTCCCCCATCAGCGCCTCGCCGGACAGTTTGACGACGACGCGTTTCCACTTTTTCCGCGGGCTGGAGTTCGTCATCTCGCGCTTCTCTCCGTCGGGGCGAATCGGCCAGGACCCGGCTCGGCCAAGGCCCGGGCCGCGTTACTTAACCGGGCGCGGCGCGCTCTCGCAAGCGGCAGCGCTTTGGCTCTGCTGCATCTTCGACACGCGCGCCCGCAGATCGGCGACCAACCCGGCGCGGTCCTCGCGCATGCGCCAGGAAAGCTCCTGCGGAATCTCGACTTTTTCGTAGCGCGCGGTCCACAGCGCCATTTCGATCAGCGTCGGGGCCAAATCCGCACCCTTCATCGTCAGCGTATAGACGAATTTGCGCGCGTCGCTGGGGTGTGGGCGCTTGCCGAGGAGGCCGAAGCCTTCCAGCTTGCGCAACCGGTCGGCGAGGACGTTGGTCGCGATGCCCTCTCGCGCCGAAAGAAAGTCGCCGAACTCGTGTTTGTCGCCGAACATCAGATCGCGCAGGATCAGCAGCGACCAGCGGTCGCCCAACATTTCCAGGAACAGGTTCACGGGGCACGGCGAGCGGTTGCGCGGCGCGGTTTGCTTGCTTTCTCGGATCATCGCGCCAGCATAGAAATTTCGCTTGCGTCTCGCCAGCGATTTCGCTTATCAATTGCAAATCGCAAGCGACATGACCGAGCGCCCCATGGACGAGATCCCCAAAGCCGCCGCCATAGGTTCCGCCAAAAGGCAACAGACCGTCGCCATTGCGGTCCTCGTTCTGGGATCGGCGGCGCTCGCCGCCTTGGCGTGGGGGCCCAACGCCGCCATCGATCCGCATGCGCTGATTAAACCGATGCTGGCGTTGTTCGCCCTGACGGCGGCCGTGTGGATCGCAATCCCGCTGGTTCGCAATTGGGCCGTGGCGACGCGCCGCGCGTCGCGCAAATATTATTTGGACTATCGCACGAACCCACCCGAGGAATGGATCGAGCGGCCGGCCCGCGCCTACAATAATCTGCTGCAGGCGCCGACACTGTTTTACGTGATCGCGCTGCTGATGATCGTCACGCCCTGGGCGGACGCGATCCAGATCGAACTGGCGTGGATCTTCGTCGCGCTGCGCGTCCTGCACGCCGGGATTTACATCGGCCTCAACCATCTGCCGTCGCGCTTCGCCGCTTTCGGGCTGAGCTCCTTCGCGCTTTGGGAAATGTGGGCGAGATACGCGTTGCACGCGCCGTATTGATGACCCGCGCCCAGTTTGAAACATTCGAATGAAACGCCCCGCCCGCCGCGAACATCGTCGCGGCGGGCGTTTTTCCTACAAGATCAGCCCTTGGCGGCCGCGGCGACCTCGGCGGCGAAGTCGCCCGTCGCCTTTTCGATGCCTTCGCCGAGCGCATAGCGCTTGAAGCCCAGGATCGCGATCGGCGCGCCGGCCTTGCCTTCGGTCTCCTTGACCGCCTGCGCGACGGTCTTGCCGGCGTGCTCGGGATGGTTCGAGACCTGCTCGGGCAGCAAGACCTCCTTGTAATAGGTCTTGAGGCCCGACTCGACGATCTTCTGCAACACATGCGGCGGCTTGCCGGCGTTCTTCTCGGCCAGCAGGTTCTTCTCGCGCTCGACCGTCGCCTGATCGAGCTCGTCCGCCGTCAACGCCAGCGGATTGGCGGAGGCGACGTGCATCGCGAGCTGGCGCGCCAGCGTCGCCAGAACTTCCTTGTCGCCCTTGGATTCCAGCGCGACGGTCACCGCGATCTTGCCGAGCCCGTCGGAAATCTGCGTGTGCACGTAGCGGCCGACGACGCCCTCGCCGGGGGCGAGGCTGGCGGCGCGGCGCAGCGTGAGATTTTCGCCGATGCCGGCGATCGCCGTCGTCACGGCCTCGGCGACCGTGCCGCCGCCGGGATAGGCTTGCGCGCCGAGCTCCTCGACCTCGGTCTTGCCGGTCTGCAGCGCGACTTCGGCGATGTTGCGCACCAGCGTCTGGAAATCCGCGTTGCGCGCGACGAAGTCGGTCTCGGAGTTCACCTCGACGACGACGCCGGACTTCTCGCCGACGAGCGCGGCGACGAGGCCCTCCGCCGCGACGCGGCCGGCTTTCTTGGCCGCCTTGGACAGGCCCTTCTTGCGCAGCCAGTCGACGGCGGCTTCCAGATTGCCGTCGTTTTCGGTGAGCGCGGTCTTGCAATCCATCATGCCGGCGCCGGTGCTCTCGCGCAGTTCCTTGACGAGGGCGGCGGTGATCGTGGCCATTTGGTCAAATCCTCTTTGCTTGCCGCGGGGCCGCGCGGGTCATCCGTCGCGCCGCGGCCGTTCTTTTTCAAAACAACGCCGGCCCAAACGGACCGGCGTCATCAAAACTGCGTCGCGCCGGGAAAGGCGCCCCGATCAACCCGCGAGCGAACGCGCCTGCTCGATCCAGCCGTCGCGCAGGATGCGACCGCCGAGCTTCAGATCGGCGTCGAGCTTCTCCGCTTCGTCATTCTTCAGCGCGCCGATCTGCCAGTAATGGAAGACGCCCCCGTCGTTGAGCTTCTTGACGATCTGCGGGCCGACGCCCTGCAGCTTGGCGAGGTCGTCCGGCGCGCCGCGCGGCGCGGCGAGCAGTTCGAAAGGCTCGCCCAACGCTTCGGCCTCCGGCGCCTCGGCGACATGCAGCGCGGGCTCCAGCGCCGGCGCCTCGGCCTCGCCCAGGTCGAAACCTGAAGCGCCCTGGCTGCGCGAAATGCCGTCGATCGCGGCGCGCGCCAAGAGGTCGCAATAGAGCGCGATGGCGCGGCCGGCGTCGTCGTTGCCGGGGATCGGATGGCTGACGCCGTCCGGATCGCAATTGGTGTCGAGGATCGCAACGACGGGGATCTTGAGGCGGTTCGCCTCCTTGATCGCCAGCGCTTCCTTATTGGTGTCGATGACGAAGATCAGATCCGGCGTTCCGCCCATGTCCTTGATGCCGCCGAGCGCCTTCTCCAGCTTGTCGCGCTCGCGCGTCAGCAGCAGGCGCTCCTTCTTGGTGATGCCCGAGGCGCCGGCCCCAAGCATTTCGTCGAGCTTGCGCAGACGCGAAATCGAACCCGAGATCGTCTTCCAATTGGTCAGCGTGCCGCCGAGCCAGCGCGAATTGATGTAATATTGCGCGCAGCGCTTCGCGGCGTCGGCGATCTCGTCCTGCGCCTGACGCTTGGTGCCGACGAACAGCACGCGGCCGCCCTTCGCCACGGTGTCGGAGACGGTCTTCAGCGCCTGATGCAGCAAAGGCACGGTCTGAGCGAGATCGATGATATGGATGTTGTTGCGGGCGCCGAAAATATAGGGCGCCATCTTCGGGTTCCAGCGATGCGACTGGTGGCCGAAATGCGCGCCGGCCTCGAGCAGGCCGCGCATGGTGAAATCGGGAATCGGCATTTTTCTCTTCTCCGGTTGGACCTCGGCGAAAGCAGTGTGGGCCAGGAAAGGCCACCGGAGCGCCGCCTTGAAGCAGGGAGCGCGAAACTTTCGCCTGTGGGATGGGGCGGTGTATAGGGGAGGATGCGGGGGGATGCAAGCGCGCCTGGACGCATTTTCGCCGCCGCCGTCAGGAAAGTCCGGGGACGTTCGCCGTTCCGCGCCGGGCCCTCATCTCCAGAGTTTCGCGGCGAGCGCGGCGAAGCCCATCAGCGCGGCGAGGAGGCCGACGCCTCGGTGAACCGTCGAATGAATTTCTGAAACGAGCCGGGTCTCGGTTTTGGCTGCGTCTACACGTAAAGTGGCGATCTCTGATTTGAGACCGGTTTCGACGCGTTCGATCTCCAATTTCAGACTAGTCTCGACACGGTCGATGTCCGATTTCAAACTCGTTTCGACGCGGTCGATCTCCGATTTCAAACTCGTTTCGACGCGGTCGATCTCCGATTTCAAACTCGTTTCGACGCGGTCGATTTCTGATTTCAAACTCGTTTCGACGCGTTCGATTTCTGATTTCAAATCCGCTTTGGCGCCGTCGAGTTCGCTTTTCGTCGCGACAGCGCCAGCGAAGGCGCCCTCCAGCGCCTCGGCGGAGGCGCGCGCCTGCTCGGGCGTGAAACCGCCGCGGGTCAGGCGATCCGTATAGGCGAACTGGTTGAAGAGAACTTGGCTCATGGCCCGATATTAACATGATTTGGCGCACCATGGCAGAGGCCGCGCGCGAATGCCGCGCGCGAGTCCCGTCGCGGGACGCGGACGAAGCGGCCGCGCCCGCGGATCTCTGCGCCCAGCCCGTAATAACGCGCCCGGCGACGGAGCCCTTGAGTTAGCCCAGGCCAGGCGCATAATCGACTTTCCACCTTCGATGAAATGGCGCCGCGCGACCCGGCGCCCCGAGAAGCCCATCCGAAAGTGATCAGAAGGAGAGAGATTTGAACGCTCCCGCGCCGCCAAAAGACAACCCCGTAAGAGGATCCCGCGCCAAACATCCGATCGCGCTGTACCTCTTTCTCGCCGTCGTCCTCGCGAGCATCGTCGGCGCCGTCTCCGGGACGTTTACGAAGCAGCTTTCCTGCGCCGATCTTTCGAAGCGCACGCGCGAATGGAAGGAGCCCAAGCTCGCCGTCTGGTCCTACATGGGGACCAGGGACGGCTACGAGAATTTCGCGGCGCAGGATCGGCCGGACGGCGTCATCAGCACGCTGATTTCCGGAAACTTCAAATTTTTCAAGGTGAAAGAATCGGAGATTCGTCTGTCGCGGCGTTTTTCGCTGACGGAAGAACCCGAGAAATGGACCATGTTGAAATGGGGCCCGCCCGGCGAGACGCCGGATTGCATGTAGCGTGGAAGTCTGGATCTCGCGGATCCCGGAACATCGAACGAAACGCGCAGGCAAGGAACTCATACATGCCGCTCATCCGGCCCGCGCGTTAGCGCCTTCAAAAACGGAACCGCGCAACATGTTCAAGGAACGTCATTTCAAGCGTTTGAACAAGAAGGCCAAGAAGGGGTTGCGCGGTTGGCCCGTGGGCACGATCGCCTTCTATGGTCCGAACCTCGACCAAGCGACGAAAGTCGCCGTCGGCATCGTTCCGTTCGAGGGCGCCGGAGCCGAGGACATGCGCAATTGGCAAACGCAAGACGGCGACATTCGCGCCGACCTCGAGGTTTTTAGGGAAATCGCCGAATTCTTCGAAGCGCGCGAGGTGCGCACGGTCGCCATGACCGACCGGATCATCGGTTGCCCGCACCAGGAGGGGATCGATTACGAGGGCGAGTGGTGTCCCGCCTGCGACTTTTGGCGCGGTCGCGATCGTTTTACGGGAAAAATGATCCCATGATTTTCCAAACTTCCGGCTCGCGACCGCTCCTTCGGAGCGCCCCCGCACATAAAAAAACCCGCCGCTCAACTGGGAGCGGCGGGTTTGGAGAGGAAGGGAACACGTTGCGTTTTGCAGGCCTGGCGACGACCTACTCTCCCAGGTCTTGAGACATAGTACCATTGGCGCTTAAGCGTTTGACGGCCGAGTTCGGGATGGGATCGGGTCTGATCGCTTAGCCGAAGGCCA
>Ga0265328_10000214_pt1 | contig 26928 bp, 21 predicted proteins | sample 41624metaG_FD_202086 | JGI IMG/M metagenome (GOLD analysis project Ga0265328, IMG submission 202086) | Rhizosphere microbial communities from Carex aquatilis grown in University of Washington, Seatle, WA, United States - 4-16-24 metaG | ecosystem: Host-associated > Plants > Roots > Rhizosphere...
GCTGCGCGGGAGAGGGAGCAGACTCGGGAACCGGGCGGAATCTGAAAAAGCTCGCGTTTCCCTTCTCCCACTCAGCGAGGGTCGGATGAGGGCAGCGCCTCCGGCAGGCCAATATTTTGATGAGCGGCCCGGCCCCTCATCCGACCCGGCTTCGCCGGGCCACCTTCTCCCGCAAGCGGGAGAAGGGAGAGCCCCGCGGCTCCGCCCTGCCTCGGCCTGGATTCTCTCCGACGGTCGCGCCGGCCACGAGGTCCAGAGCCTCGGCATAGCCGTAGCCCTCGGCCTCGAGCCCCGCCTCATTCGCCTCGTCCCCCGCGGCCTCATCGCCGCGCTCGCGCCCTTCGGCCCGATCGACCCGCGCGAGGCAAAGCTCCTCGCCCCGCCCTATCCCGATCTCGTCATCGCCTGCGGCAGGCGGACGATCCCCTATCTGCGCCATGTGAAGCGCGCCTCCGGCGGCGCGGTCTTCACCGTTTATGTGAACCGCCCGGCGAGCGGCCTCGGGACGGCGGATGTCATCGTCGCGCCACGGCATGACGGGCTCCAGGGCGAGAATGTCATCGCCCCGCTCGCGCCGGCGAATCGGTTGACGCCGCAGCGCCTCGCCGCGGCGCGCGCAATGCTCGACCCGCGTGTCGCGGCGCTGCCGGAGCCGAGAGTGGGGGTGCTCATCGGCGGAGACAGCCGGCGTTTTCGGTATTCGGCGCGGGCTGCGGAAAGGCTTCTCGCCGCCGTCGGCGCCCTGTTGGACCAGGGGTGGAGCGTCGCCGCGACTGTCTCGCGACGGACGCCGGCGGGGCTGATCGAGGCTTTGCGCGAGAGGCTCGGGGGCCCACATCCGACCCCGCTTCGCGGGGCCACCCTCGCGCGCGCGCGGGAGAAGGAGACGCGCGCCTTTCTTTGGGCGGGGGAAGGCGAGAATCTTTATCTTTCCATACTCGCCGGCTGTGAGGCCCTGCTCGTCACCGCCGATAGCGTCAATATGGTCGCCGAAGCGGCTGCGACGGGCGCGCCGGTCCATGTCTTCGAGCCGGAGGGCGGCGCCGCCAAGATCGCGGCCTTTCTCGATGGGCTCGAGGACCGCGGAGCCGTGCGACGCTGGCGCGGGCGGCTCGAGCATTGGCGCTATGAGCCGCTGAACGAGACGCGAGCGATCGCCGCCGAGATCGCGCGGCGATACGCGCTCTTCCGCGGCGCCGAGCGATTCGCGGCCCTTCGATTGCTTCGACGATCACGCGCCTCGTCATAAATCGGCGAGTCGCCCGTAGATCACGAGCGGTTGCGGCGCAACGCATAATGGCTAGATTGCGCCCATCCGAAACGCGCCGCGCCGTCCGCGCGGAGATTTTCGCAAAGGCCTCTTCATGTCCGCAGACGATAAAGGCCGCCTGCACGCCCGCGTCATCGTGCTGGGATCAGGCCCCGCCGGCTATACCGCCGCGATCTATACCGCGCGCGCCATGCTCGAGCCCGTGGTCATCGCCGGCTTCGACCAGGGCGGCCAGCTCATGATCACCACCGATGTGGAGAACTACCCCGGCTTCGCCGAGCCGATCCAGGGCCCCTGGCTGATGGACCAGATGCGCGCCCAGGCGGAGCATGTCGGCGCCAAACTCGTCTCCGACCATATCGTCGAGGCGCGGCTGGACAAGCGGCCCTTCGAGCTGCTCGGCGATTCGGGGACGCTCTATACGGCCGACGCGCTCATCATCGCGACCGGAGCCAAGGCCAAATGGCTGGGCATTCCGAGCGAGGAGGCGTTCAAGGGCTATGGCGTCTCCGCCTGCGCCACCTGCGATGGTTTCTTCTTCAGGGGCAAGAAGGTGCTGGTCGTCGGCGGCGGCAATACGGCGGTCGAGGAGGCGCTCTATCTATCGCAGATCGCGGCGGAGGTGACAGTCGTGCATCGCCGCGACACATTCCGCGCCGAGCGCGTGCTGCAGGAGCGGCTCGCGGCGCGGCCGAACGTCAAAATCCTGTTCGACCATGCGATCGACGAGATTTTGGGCGGCAGCGCCCCGCCCTCTGTCACGCAGACCCGCGTGAAAAATGTGCAGACCGGCGCGACGCAGACGCTCGACGTCGACGGCGTGTTCATCGCCATCGGCCATCAACCGGCTTCGGAATTATTCGTCGGGCAGCTGGAGCTGAAGCCGTCGGGCTACATTCAGGTGCAGCCGGGCACGACGCACACCAATATTCCGGGCGTGTTCGCCGCCGGCGACGTCGCCGACGAGATCTATCGACAGGCGGTGACGGCGGCCGGCCTCGGCTGCATGGCGGCGCTGGACGTCGAGCGATATCTTCTGGAGACGCCCACCCATGCGGGCGACGCGCTCGCCTCCGAAGAGCCGCTGTGAGATAGCGCCATAGGCCCCCTCCCCGACCCTCCCCCGCTGCGCGGGAGAGGGAGAAGATTCGGCGCTTCATCGAAATTTCGCGCAATGCCCGCCGCCCCTCTCCCGCGTAGCGGGGAGGGTGAGGGAGGGGGCAAAGGAACACCGAAAGCAAAATTCCACATGCCCGACCTTCTCCTCGAACTCTTCAGCGAAGAAATCCCCGCCCGCATGCAGCGTCAGGCGGCGGATGATCTGCAGCGGCTCGTCTGTGGGGCGCTCGCAGAAAAGGGCCTCACTTTCGAGGGCGCGACCGCCCATGCGACGCCGCGCCGGCTCGCGTTGCATATCGCCGGCCTGCCCGGCCGCCAGCCCGATGTGCGCGAGGAGAAGAAAGGCCCGCGCGTCGGCGCGCCAGAGGCCGCCATTCAGGGCTTTCTGAAGAGCGCCGGCCTCGCCTCCATCGAGGAGGCGAAGATCGAGAAGGATCCCAAGAAGGGCGAATTCTACGTCGCCGTCATCGAGCGCGCCGGGCGTGAGACGATCGAGGTGCTGGCCGAGGCGCTGCCCGCCGTCGTCAGGAGCTTCCCCTGGCCCAAGTCCATGCGCTGGGGCGCGGCCTCCGCGCGGCTCGATTCGCTACGCTGGGTGCGGCCGCTCCAGTCGATCCTCGCGACCTTCGGTCCGGAGATGGAGACGCCGGAGGTGGTGCGCTTCTCCGTCGACGGAATCGAGAGCGGCAATATCGCCCATGGCCATCGCTTCATGGCGCCGGCGAGCTTTCCGGTGCGGCGTTTCGACGATTATGTTCCGGCGCTCGAGAAGGCGAAAGTCGTGCTCGACGCCGCGCGGCGGCGCGACATCGTGCTGCATGACGCGCGCAATCTCGCCATGGCGCAGGGTCTCGAGCTGGTCGAGGACGCGGCGCTGCTCGAGGAAGTCGCCGGACTCGTCGAATGGCCGGTCACGCTGATGGGCGCTTTCGACGAGAGCTTCCTCTCTATTCCGCCCGAGGTCATTCGCGCGACCATTCGCGTCAATCAGAAATGCTTCGTGCTGAAGCGCCATGACGGCGCCCTCGCCAATCGCTTCATCCTCGTCTCGAACATAGAGGCGAGCGACGGCGGCGCGACGATCGTCGGCGGCAACCAGCGCGTCATCGCCGCGCGCCTGTCGGACGCCAAATTCTTCTATGAGACCGATCTGAAGACGAAGCTCGAGGCGCGCCTTCCGAAGCTCGACAATATCGTCTTCCACGAGAAGCTCGGAACGCAGGGCGAGCGCGTGAAGCGCATCGAAGCGCTGGCGCGCGAGCTCGCGCCGATCATCGGCGCCGATCCGGACAAGGCCGCGCGCGCCGCGACGCTCGCCAAGGCCGATCTCGTCACCGAAATGGTCGGCGAATTCCCCGAGCTGCAAGGGCTGATGGGCCGCTATTACGCGGCGGCGCAGGGCGAGGACGCCGAGGTCGCCGCGGCGCTGGAGGAGCATTACAAGCCGCAGGGGCCGAACGACCGCATACCGACGAGCCCGGTGTCGATTGCAGTGGCGCTCGCCGACAAGATCGACACGCTCGTCGGCTTCTGGGCGATCGACGAGAAGCCGACCGGGAGCAAGGATCCCTATGCGCTGCGCAGGGCGGCGCTGGGCGTCATCCGCCTCGCGCTCGAGAACGGGCTGCGGCTGCCGCTGCGCGACGCTTTCGCCGCCGCGCAATGGCCGGTCTGGTTCGCGGCGCGCACGCCGCTGCGCGAGCTGGTGACGAGCGAGGTCAATCGCGTGGGCTCGGACCTCTCTCCCAATGGCTCCGCGAGCCTTTCGGCGGAGGCGGAGGCGTATCTGCGCCGCGACATAGAGAAGCAGCTCGCGACGGTCGGCAGAGAGCCCGGCGCCGAGGCGCCCTCGGCTCCCGCCGAGATTTTCCTGAGAGAGACGCTGCCGCCTCTGCTCGGCGCCAACGCCGCCGATCTGCTCGCTTTCTTCATCGATCGCCTGAAGGTCTACCTTCGCGATCGCGGCGCACGATATGACCTGATCGACGCCGCGCTCGGGGCCTTCGCTCCGGCGCAGTCTCGAAAAGGGAGCGCGCAAATGCCGGACGATCTGCTCACCATCACGCGCAAGGTCGAGGCTCTGGGCAAATTCCTCGACACCGACGACGGCAAGAATCTGCTCGCGGGCTTTCGCCGCGCCGCCAATATTCTCAAGATCGAGGAGAAAAAGGACGGCGCCGGCGCCTATGAGGAGCCGCATCATCCCAATCTGCGCATGGAGCTGCCCGAGCATAAGCTCGCCGCCGCCATCAAGCGCGCGCGGGAGGAGACCACCGAGCGGCTCGACGCCGAGAATTTCGAGGGCGCTATGCAGGCGCTGTCGAAGCTGCGCGAGCCGGTCGACGCCTTCTTCGACGCGGTGACGGTCAATTGCGACGATGCGAAGGTGCGCCTCAATCGCCTGCGCCTGCTCGCCGAACTGCGCGAGGCGATGTTGCAGGTCGCGGACTTCTCGAAAGTGGCGTGAGGCCCCTCCCCCGCTATCGCGGGAGAGGGAGACGATTCCGCGCGATATCGAGATTTCGCGAAATGTTTGTTGCCCGCTCTCGCGCGTAGCGGGCTATCGAATGCACAGATCCTCCTCGCCCCCGCGACGTCATGGCCGGGCTTGTCCCGGCCAGGACGGCCGCAGCGTCTCGCGATGTATGAATCCGATAGCGCGTAGCGGGGGAGGTTACGGGAGGGGGCTCTTACGCCCCATTCCCCGTAAAGGTGCGCGGCGCGGGCGAGAGCACCTTGGCGGCGCCGCCAGAAATCTCCAACACGGAGAGGCCGCGCTCGTTCATGCCGTCGGCCTTGAAGCGGAACACGCCATCCGCGCCGTTGAAGCCCGATGGATTGACCAGCACATTCTCCGAATAGCGCTGCGAGCCCTGGCTGCGCGACAGCGCGATAGCGAGCGACACGGCGTCATAGGCGAGCGTCGCTATGCGCGCCGGATCGGTGTTGAACTTGGCGCGGTAGCGCTGGGCGAGCGTGTTGAAGCCGGCGTTCTCCGGCGCGACGAACCAGGCGCCCTGCAAAGCCGGCAGCTTCAGCACGCGCCCGTCGTTCCACAGGCCGGTGCCGAGCACCTGAATGCGCTTGGTGTCGATATGCGCCGCCTGCAATTCCTGTGAGACGGCGCCCATGGCCTCGGCCTGCTCGGGGATGAACAGCGCGTCGATCTGCTCGGCGGCCTGGGCGATGCGCTGCACCGAGGGCTGCACGGCGCCGGGCTTGTAGCGCTCGATCGTCAGCACGCGCAGGCCGTGATTGGCCGCGCTCTGCTGGAATTGCGCGAGGGCCACCGTGCCATAATCATTCTCGGGCACCAGCGCGGCGACCGACTTCTTGCCGCGCTGCGCGGCGAAGTCGACGATGCGCTCGACATAGCTCTCGACGAGGAAGGAGAGCAGATAGACGCCCTTGCCGGCGACCGAGGAATCCGTCGAAAAGGCGATGATCGGCTTGCCGGCGCCGCGCGCGACGCGCGCCGCCTCCTTCACGCCGCTGGCGAAAACCGGGCCGATGACGATTTCAGCGCCCTCATTGACCGCATTCTGCGTCGCCTGAGCGGCGCCCGCCGGCGAGGAGTGATCGTCCTTGACGAGAATGGTCACGTCATTCGCGCCGCTGTCGGCGAAGGCGAGCTTGGCGGCGTTGAGCAGCGAGGCGCCCACCTGGCTCGGACCGGAGGCTTGGGAGAGCGGCACGATGAGCGCGATGCGCGTCGCGCCATTGCCGATCTGCTCGCCCTCGGTGAGCTGGCCGACCTCCACCGGGCCGAGCGGCGCGGCAAGGCGCAGATCCCGTGCGCCGGGCACGCCCGGGCCCGCGGTCGGATTGCAGGCGCCGAGAACGGCGGCCGCAGCGAGGGCGCAGAAAAGCCGCGCCGACGCCGACGCGCCGGGTAGCCGAAACCTGTCCAGCCGACTCATGACCAACAAAAGCCTCCCGCTCGAACGGCCCGATGAAATCGCCGTCTTATACGCGATTGCGGAAAGCGCACGGCAACCCCTAAATTGCAATAAATTCGAATTTTGCGGGGAAATTGCGGCCTTGAACGCGCTTGCCATGTTCTGTAAAAAGAACAGGCGGACGGTTCATCGAACATTCGCATCGGCGGAGACCAGACGATGGCCATGAGCGAGGACAGAGTGACGACGGCGTCGGCGGCCTATACCGCCTTCGGCCTGCGGGCGGAGGCGGAGAAAATCGCGCCGGGGCTGCATCTCGTCGCGACGCCGATCGGCAATTTGAAGGACATTTCCTTCCGCGCGCTCTCGACTCTGGCGGCGGCCGACGCCGTCGTGGCCGAGGACACGCGCGTCACCAAGACGCTGCTCGCCCATTATGGGATTTCGACGCCGCTCGTCGCCTATCACGAGCACAACGCCCATGTGATGCGGCCGCACCTCATCGCTCGGCTGGAGGCCGGAGCGGCGCTGGCGCTGGTCTCCGACGCCGGCACGCCGCTCGTCTCCGACCCCGGCTATAAGCTCGTCGCCGAGGCGCTTGAACGCGGCGTGAAAGTGACCTCCGTTCCCGGCCCCTCGGCCGTGCTGGCGGCGCTCGTCGTCGCCGGCCTGCCGACGGATCGCTTCTTCTTCGAGGGATTTCTGCCGCACAAGGGCGGCCCGCGGCGGGCGCGCCTCGCCGAGCTCGCGCGCATCCCCGGCACTCTGGTCTTTTTCGAATCGCCGAAGCGCGTCGCCGAGACGCTGGAGGACGCGGCCGCCGTGCTCGGCCCCCGTGACGCGGCGATCGCCCGCGAGCTGACCAAGATCTACGAATCGGTGCGGCGCGGAAAGCTCGACGAGCTCGCGGCGGCGCTGCGCGACGAGGAGCCGCCGAGAGGCGAGATCGTGGTGCTGGTCGCCCCGCCCGGCGCAAACGCCGAGGCGACGAGCGAGGCCGAGCTCGACGCCAAGCTCGAGGAGGCGCTCGCCGCCCATTCGCTCAAAGATGCGGCGAGCGTCGTCTCCGCCTCGACCGGACGCCCGCGCCGCGAAGTCTATGCGCGGGCGATCAAGCTGGCGGCCGGGCGGACCGAGTGAGCGAGACGCAAGCGCGGCGCGCGCGCCATCGCGGCGGGCTGCGCGCCGAGACCTTCGCGGCGCTGTGGCTGAGAGCCAAATTCTACACGATCCTCGATCGCCGCTATCGCATTCGCGGCGGCGAGATCGACATAGTCGCGCGGCGCGGCCGGACGATCGCTTTCGTGGAAGTGAAGGCGCGCGCGAGCCTCGAGGAAGCGATGACCTCGATCACCGAGGAGAAGCGCCGGCGCATTTCCCGCGCGGCCTCGAAATGGCTCGCGTCCAATCCCTGGGCTGCGGATCATGTGCTGCGCGCGGATGCGGTCTATATCGCGCCGAGGCGTCTGCCGCTGCATATGGAGGCGGCGATGGAGTTGGATCTGGGATGACGAAAGAGGCGAAGCGCTGAAGCCGCGCTCCTTCTCCCACTTGTGGGAGAAGGTGTCGCGCGAATGCGCGACGGATGAGGGTCCGTAGAACACGCAAGGCCCTCATCCGACCCCGCTTCGCGGGGCCACCTTCTCCCGGAACGGGAGAAGGGAGACGCGCGAACCTATTTTCAGCGCGCGACGTCTCAGCTCGCGAGGCTCTGCGCCAACTCTTCCGTATGGGCCTGGGTGCGGCGCGCCATATGGTCGATCTCGCGCGCCAGAGTGACGATCGATTCGGCGCCTGCGCCCGTCATCGCCATGGCGCTCGCCACTTGAGAGACGTGCTGCGACATGGCCGAGGCGCTGTCGGCGGCCGAGCGCACGCTACGGGTGATGTCCTTGGTGGCGGCGTCCTGCTCATGCACGGCGGAGGTGATGATCGCCGAAATATGCTCCACCTCGGCGATCTTGTTCTTGATCTTGTCGATGGAGGAGACGGAGAGATTGGTCGCCGCCTGAATTTCGGCGATCTGGTCGGAGATCTCCTGCGTCGCCTTGCCGGTCTGGGTGGCGAGGCTCTTGACCTCCTGCGCCACGACGGCGAAGCCGCGGCCCGCTTCGCCCGCGCGCGCCGCCTCGATAGTGGCGTTGAGCGCGAGAAGATTGGTCTGCGCGGCGATGCGCGAAATGAGGCTCACCACATCGCCGACCCGATTGGCGGCGGCGGAAAGGCGCAGCATTTCGGCGCTCGAACCATTGGTCTCCTGCACGGCCTGACGCACCACAGTCGTCGATTCGACCGCCTGTCGGCTGATCTCGCCGATCGCCTCCAGCAATTGCTCCGAGGCCGTGGCGACGGAGGCGACGTCGGCGGCCGCCTGCAACGAAGCCGTGCGGGCGAAATCCGTATCCTCGCGGGCGCGCCGTTCCTGCACGATCATCTCCTCCGAAGCGCCGGCCATTTTCTTCGTCAGCTCGCCGAGCGCCGCGGTCGTCGCCGATAATTCATGGGAATAATGCTCGACCTGCTCGTGAATGGCGGCCTCGCGGCGCAGGCGCTGCTCGCGATCGTCGCGGGCGCGGATCTCGGCGGCCATCTCATTATTGGCGCGCACCGCGTCTCTGAGCACGATCAAAGCCTTGGAAATGGCGCCGATCTCGTCCCCGCGCTCCGCGCCGCGCACGACGATGGTCGTGTCGCCGGCCGCGAGATCGGCCATTTGGCGGGCGATCGTCTTGATCGGCGCGGCAATGGTGCGGTGAATGGTCGGGATGGAGACGCCCACCACCAGAAAGGCCGCCGCCAGAGTGCCGAGCAGCAGCTCGAGCGAGAGCGTCGCCGCCGCCTGATTCGCGGTCACGGCGAGCTGCGCCGCCCGCGCGGCGTTGGCCGGATCGGCCGCGGCGGCGGTCAGGTCGCGGACATTCGCGACGGAGACATAGGCCGTCGCGCCCATGAGCAGCAGCAGAGCCAGAAAGAGGAACTGCCTGAGCGCGAGGCCGGCGCCGATCGAGGTGAACCGCATTGGGGGACCGTATCCTGTTTGTTCCTGTTTTCACAGTCGCGCGCAATTTAGATCAATCTCCTTCAAGCCGAGTTAACGTCTCTGTGGTCGGCCTGCGGGACGAGGAAGCGCTTTCGCCCCGCGGCGAAACGCGTTACTTCCTCGGTCGCGGCCCGCAGGGGCCGGCGCGGAGCGCCCGGAAAGAGACATCGAGAGCATGATCGACGTCGCGGTCCAGATGGACCCCCTGGAAAAAATCAATTTCGCCGGCGATTCGACCTTCGCGCTGATGCTCGAGGCGCAGAAGCGCGGCTTTCGCCTGTGGCACTACACGCCCGACAGACTGTCGCTCGCGGCCGGCCGCCTGAGCGCGCCGGCGCGGGAGATCGCCGTCTTCGACGATGCCGCGCGCTATTACGAACTCGGCGCGGAGCGCGTCCTCGATCTCGCGAATGTCGACGTCGTGCTGCTGCGCCAGGATCCGCCCTTCGACCTCGCCTATATCACCTCGACGCATTTTCTGGAGAAGATCCAGTCGCAAACGCTCGTCGTCAATGATCCCACCGCCGTGCGCAACGCGCCGGAAAAGCTGTTCGTCATGGAATTCGCCGATCTCATGCCGCCGACGCTGCTGACGCGCGACAAAGCGGCGATCGAGGCGTTTCGCGCCGAGCATGGCGAGATCGTCATGAAGCCGCTCTACGGGCATGGCGGGGCGAGCGTGTTCAAAGTGGCGGAGGTCGATCCCAATTTCGGCTCGCTCTTCGACCTCTTTTCGGCGACCTTCCGCGAGCCCTGGGTGGTGCAGCGCTTTCTTCCGGCGGTCTCCGAGGGCGACAAGCGCATATTGCTCGTCGACGGCGAGCCGCTGGGCGCAGTGAACCGCATCCCCGCAGAGAACGACATTCGCTCCAATATGGTGCGCGGCGGCGCGGCCGCGGCGACGGCGCTGACCGAGCGCGAGCGCGAGATCTGCGCGCGGCTCGGGCCGGCGCTGCGGGCGCGCGGTCTGTTGTTCGTCGGCATCGATGTCATCGACGGCAATCTCACCGAGATCAATGTCACCTCGCCGACGGGCTTGCGGGCGCTCGCCCGGCTCGGTGGTCCCGATCTCGCCGCGCCGATCTTCGACGCGATCGAGAGCAAGCTCGCGAAGCTGCGCGCGAATGGCTGACCCGCGCGCCGCCGGCGCGCTGCGCGCGCCCCGTGACGTCCCGACGCTCGCGCGGCCTGCGGCGCCGAGCGCAAAGGGAGCGCGCGCGGCGCTCGGTGAAAAAATCGTCGCGGTGAGCACGGGCTCGAAGCCCGGAGAGCGGCCGCGCGCCGCGGTGGTCGAAATCCTGCGCGCCGTGCTGGCGCAGGGCCACGAGACGGCGCACGCCTATCTCGACGCCGGCGGCAGAGGGCTCGCTTGCGCGCGCTATCTCTCCGATCTCGAGGACGAGATCATCGGCGCGATCTACGACTATGTCGTCCGCTTCGTTTATGTCGCCGACAATCCGACCTTCGGCGAGCGGCTGACCATCGTCGCCGTCGGCGGCTATGGGCGCGGCACGCTGGCGCCGGGCTCCGACATCGACCTCTTGTTCCTGCTTCCCTATAAGCAGACGCCCTGGGGCGAGAGCGTCGTCGAGGCGATCCTTTATATGCTCTGGGATCTGCGCCAGAAGGTCGGGCATTCGAGCCGCTCCGTCGCCGAATGCCTGCGCCAGGCGCGCGCCGACGTCACCATCCGCACGACCATTCTCGAAGCGCGCTTCATTCTCGGCAATGAAGATCTCTATCGCGAGCTGCTCGAGAGCTTCGACCGCGAGATCATGCGCGTCGACGCACGCGCCTTCGTCGCCGCCAAGCTGGCCGAGCGCGACCAGCGCGTCTCGCGCGCGGGCTCCTCGCGTTATCTCGTCGAGCCCAATGTCAAGGAGGGCAAGGGCGGCCTGCGCGATCTGCATACGCTGTTCTGGATCGCCAAATATGTCTATCGCGTGCGCGAGCCGGAGGAGCTCGTCGCAGCCGGCCTCTTCACGCGCAGCGAGCTGACTTTGTTCCAGCGCTGCGAGGAATTTCTGTGGCGCGTGCGCTGCCAGCTGCATTTTTCGACCGGCCGCGCCGAGGAGCGCCTCTCCTTCGACCTGCAGCCCATGCTCGCCGCCAAATTCGGCTATCACGACCGCGCCGGCCTATCGCGCACCGAACGCTTCATGAAGCATTATTTTCTGGTCGCCAAGGATGTCGGCGATCTGACGGCCATCGTCTGCGCGGCGCTGGAGGCGCGCGAGGCGAAGCCGCCGGCGATGCTCGACCGCGTGCTCGGCCGGCTGCGGCGCCGCGCGCGCAAAATGCCGTCGGACAATTTCATTGTCGAGCACGACCGCGTCAATGTCGCCGCCGAGGATGTCTTCCGCCGCGATCCGGTGAATATCATCCGCCTGTTCTGGACCGCCGACCGCTATGGGCTCGCGATCCATCCGGACGCCGTGCGCGCCGTCACGCGCTCGCTGCGGCTCATCGATTCCGATCTGCGCGCCAACAAAGAAGCGAACCGTCTGTTCCTCGACATTCTGCTGTCGCACAATACGACGGAGATAGTGCTGCGGCGCATGAATGAAGTGGGCGTGCTCGGGCGCTTCATCCCGGAGTTCGGCCGCATCGTCGCGATGATGCAATTCAACATGTATCATCACTACACCGTCGACGAGCATCTCCTGCGCGCGGTCGGCGCGCTGGCGGCGCTCGAATCGGGCCGCGGTCCTCGCCAAGCGGCGCTGGCCAACGACATTCTGCCGACGATCTCCAATCGCAAGTCGCTCTATCTCGGGCTGCTGCTGCACGATATCGCCAAGGGCCGCAAGGAGGATCACTCGCAGGCCGGCGCCGATATCGCTTATTCGCTGTGTCCGCGTCTCGGCCTCGACCCTGCGGAGACGCGCACAGTCGCCTGGCTCGTGCAGCATCATCTGTTGATGTCGAGCATAGCGCAGAGCCGCGATCTCTCCGACCGCCGCACGATCGAGAATTTCGCCGGAATCGTGCAGACGATGGAGCGGCTCAAAATGCTGCTCGTGCTGACCATGTGCGACATTCACGCCGTCGGCCCCGGCGTGCTCGACGCCTGGAAGGCGCAGCTCCTCAACGTGCTCTATTGGGAGACGGAAGTGGTGCTCGGCGGCGGCCATTCGGCGGCCGACCGCAAGAGCCGCGTCGCCCATGCGAAGGAGGAGCTGCGCGCCGCGCTCTCCGATTGGAGCGAGGCCGATTTTACGGCCTATGCGCAGCGCCATTATTCGGCCTATTGGCTGAAGGCGGACATCGCCCGCAAGATGCGCCATGCGCGCCTGCTGCGCGATCTCAACGATTCGAAGACGCCCCTCGCCACCACCGTCGATCTCGACACCAAGAGCGGCGCGGTGGAGCTCACCGTCATCGCGCAGGATCATCGGCGGCTCTTGTCGATCATCGCCGGCGCCTGCGCGGCAAGCGGCGCCAATATCGTCGACGCCCATATCTTCACGACGGCGGACGGGCTCGCGCTGGACACGATCTTCTTCTCGCGCGCTTTTCCGCTCGACGACGACGAATTGCGCCGGGCGCGCCGCGTCGCCGACTTTATCGAGAAGGCGCTGCGCGGCGAGATCGCCATCTCCGAGGCCGTGGCGGCGCGCAGCGCCAATTCGCACAACTCGGCCGAGGCCTTCGACATCGCGCCCGACGTCGTCATCGACAACAGCTTCGCCAATATGGCGACTGTCATCGAGGTCTCCGGCCTCGATCGCGTCGGACTGCTCTTCGATCTGACCAACGCCATCTCCAATCTCAATCTCAACATCGGCTCCGCGCATATCGTGACCTTCGGCGAGCGGGCCGTGGACGCTTTCTATGTGACCGATCTGACCGGCGGGAAAATCGTCTCGCCTTCGCGTCAAGCGGCGATAAAGCGCCAATTGCTGGACGTCTTCGCGCTGCGGGTGCGAAAATCGTCCGGCGCGGGCGTGACGGTCGCCCCGACTTGATTTTGCGCGCCCCCGCACTGATATCGGGGGCGTTTCATCGCCAATGGAAGAGATCATGAGCGACGATAAGAAAAAGGAAACCCCCGAGGAGGCCCGCGCCCGTCAGGCGCAGGCGGGCGAGGCCGAGGCCTCCGCTCTGGCGCAGCCGGGGGCGGAATCCGACATTGCAGAGCCCGAGCCCTTCACCGAGCTCGGCAATCTCCACGCCGAGGTCGCCAGCTTGAAGGACAAGCTCCTGCGCACGCTCGCCGATATGGAGAATCTACGGCGGCGGACCGAGAAAGAGATCGCCGACGCCAAGACCTATGGGGTGACCAATTTCGCCCGCGAAATGCTGCCCTTGGCGGATAATCTGCGCCGCGCCGTCGACAGCGTGCCGGCGCAGGCGCGCGAAAGCCTCGAGCAGAGCATTGTCACGCTGATCGAGGGCGTCGAGCTCACCGAGCGCGACTTCGTCTCCCGCCTGGCGCGCTTCGGCGTCAAGAAGATCGAGGCGCAGGGCCAGCGCTTCGACCCCAATCAGCACGAGGCGCTGTTCGAGATTCCGGACGAGAGCCTGCCCAATGGCGCCGTCGCCCAGGTGGTCGAGCCCGGCTATCTGATCGGCGAGCGCGTGCTGCGCCCGGCCAAGGTCGGCATCGCGCGGGGCGGCCCGAAGGCCTGACCCGCGAGGGCGCTTTTTAGGGACGGCCCCAAGGGCGACCGAGAACGCGCGGCGGCGTAGCGCCGCGCGTCACAGCCATCCGTTGCGGCGAAAGCGCCAGTAGAGCGTCGCGCAGATCGCCGCCGTCGCGCCGAGAACCAGGAAATAGCCGTAGCGCCATTTCAGCTCCGGCATATGCTCGAAATTCATCCCATAAATGCCGGCGATCGCCGTCGGCACGGCGAGGATGGCGGCCCAGGCCGCGAGGCGCCTCGTGATGTAGGTCTGCTGCATCTGGCCGTTCATCAGGCTCGCCTCGAAGGCGAAGGCCAGCACCTCGCGCAATGTGTCGATCGATTCGCGAACGCGCAGGATATGGTCGGTCACGTCGCGAAAATGCGGCCGCATGGCGGCGTCGATCGGCATGACCTGCGTATGCTCGAGGCGTTGGCAGACGTCGACCAGCGGCGCGACGGCGTTGCCGAGCCGCAGAAGGTCGCGACGCAGCGTGTAGAGCCGATCGACATGGGCCTTCTCCGGCGCCTGCGCGAGAATATGATCCTCGATGTCCTCGACTTCCGCATTGATCGTCGCGAGCACGGGAAAGTAATTGTCCACGATGAAATCGAGAATGGCGTAGACGATATAGTCCTCGCCCTCCGACAGACCATGCGGCGCCGCCTCGCAACGCTCGCGCACCTGCGCATAGGAACTCGAGGCGCCGTGACGGATCGACAGAACATAGCCCCGGCCGACGAACAGATGCGTCTCGCCGAAGACGATGCGGCCATTCTCCATCTGCGCGGTCCGCGCGACGATGAACAGACCATCCCCATATTGCTCGAGCTTGGGATATTGATGCGCCTTGCCGGCGTCCTCGATCGCCAGCGGATGCAGATCGAACTGCCGCTGCGCGCGCGCCAGCAGCTCGAGAGACGGCTCGTAGAGCCCGATCCACACGACATGGCCGGGACGCGCGGCCCATGCGCCGGCCTCGTCTATGTCGACATCCTGGAGCCGCTTGCCGCCCGCATAGACGGCGGCGGCGACCACGCCGGGCTCCCGCCCCGCTCCGGGCGCAGCATTCGTTGCGTTCATGGTTCCGGACCTCGTCGGCGCGTCGACATCGGGAGGCATCTACGCGCCGCCGGCGTCGAAGGCAATCCGCCTCGCCCCGCCGACCGTGACTGTGAAAAGAACCGCGCAGCTCACACCGCGGATCTGATGGCCGACCCGAAAATATGAAACCAGAGAGAGCGTCGATCGCCTCCTGCGCCGAACGTCCGCCTTGTCATAAAAGCGCGCGGAAATCCTCGACGGTGAGGACGCCGACGACATTCTGCTCATCGTCCAGAATCTCGTAGAGCACGTTTTTTCCATAGATGGTGAAGAACACCACCACGTCCCGATCGCCGCCGCCTTCGCGATGCGGATCGTCCGAAGGCGGACTGACCTTATAGCCGCCGACCGGCCTGATCTCCTTGATTTCGTGGTTCGCGTGATAGACGCGATGCTCGCCTTGAATCACGAAGGTCTTGTTCAGCGTCTTGTGACGATGCAGCAGGATTTTTTCATTGGCCGCGAATTTGAAGAGCACATGGAGAATGCCGGCGTCGTCGTCTATGTCCCGCACGCAGAGCCAGAGGTGATCGACGCCCTCGAGGCGTTTCCAGTCGATGTTGCTGTCGTCGAAAGCGAAATTCGGCATCGGTCTTTTCCTCCCGGTCCGCGATGAGCCCGAAGGAATTTGCCGCGAGCCGAGGATCGCCCGCCACGGACGGGCGCCCTCGCCTCCTCGGGTGATTTGCCCGCGCCCTAGCCCGGGCTCGCATCGCCGGCCGCCGCCGCCTTACGAAAGTTTCATGCGGCCGCCACTGTGGCGTAAGCCCGAAAACCCCATCTTCATCGTCAACAGGCGGACGCCCCGCCGCGCCCCCCGGCCGCCGCTCCTCCTCCTCCTCGAGAGGCGAGCGCGCGAGGAGGCAGATCGATGGAGATGGTTTGATGACCTTGCCGGTGCTTTTTCGTCGAGCTCTCGCCACGACCCGAACGGCGCGATGGCGTCGTCCGGAAGGACGCCCATTCCGCGTCGCCCTCATGTCCGGCGCCGCCGCGCTCGCGCTCGGCGCGACGCTGGTCTCGCCGACGCAGACCTTCGCCTGGGGCCAGGCGCCCGCCACTCAGAGCCAGAGCCAGAGCGCGCTCCCCGCTTCCGGCCCGCAATCCTTCGCCGATGTCGTGGAGCGGGTGAAGCCCGCCGTCGTCGCGATCAAGACCAAGGCGCTGGAGGTCGGCGGCGGCCCCGAGGAAGGCTTTCCCGGCGCGCCGCCCGAGCTCTCGCCGGACGATCCGCTCTACCGCTTCTTCCGCCGCTTCGGGGAGCCTCAGGGAGGCCGCCGCCAGAAGCATATGACCCAGGCGCAGGGCTCGGGATTCGTCATCACGAGCGACGGCTATGCCGTGACCAATAATCATGTGGTCGAAAATGCGACGCAGGTGGAGGTGACTTTCGACGACGGCCGCACCCTGCCGGCCAAGATCATCGGCACGGACAAGCGCACCGATCTCGCGCTGCTGAAGATCAGCGACGGCAATAATCTGCCGCATGTCGATTGGGCGACCTCGACGCCTCGCGTCGGCGACTGGGTGATCGCGGTCGGCAATCCCTTCGGCCTCGGCGGCACGGTGACGGCGGGCATCGTCTCGGCGCGCGGACGCGACATCGGCGCCGGCCCCTATGACGATTTCCTCCAGATCGACGCGCCGGTGAACCGCGGCAATTCGGGCGGCCCCTCTTTCGACGAACACGGCCAGGTGATCGGCGTCAATACGGCGATCTATTCGCCCTCGGGCGGCTCGGTCGGCATAGGCTTCGCCATTCCTTCAGAGGTCGCCAAGGATGTGATCGCCGCGCTCAAGGACAAGGGCTCGGTGGCGCGCGGCTGGATCGGCGTCTCCATTCAGCCGATCACCCCCGAGATCGCCGAGAGCCTCGGGCTCAAGACGAATAAGGGCGCGCTCGTCGCCCAGCCGCAGCGCGGCGGACCGGCGGAGGCGGCCGGGCTCAAGGCCGGCGACGTCGTCACCGCCGTCGACGGCCAGAGGGTCGACGGCCCCCGCGATCTCGCCCGCCGCATAGCGACGCTCGGCCCCGGCAAGACGGCGGAGCTGACCTTCCTGCGCAACGGCGCCGAGAAGAATGTGAAGCTGAAGCTCGGCAAGCTGCCGAGCGAGAAGGAGACCGCCGCCGCCGAGTCCAATGACGACGGCCTCGAGCCGGGCGCGGCGCTCGCCGCCTATGGCATGGAGGTCGCGCCGGCCGCCGAAGTGCGCGGCGGCCGCGGCGGCGAGGGCCTCATCATCGTCGGCATCGACCCCAATGGCGCGGCCGCCCAGAAGGGCCTGCGCCAGGGCGATGTGATCGTCGAGGCCAATGGCCAGTCGCTCAAGGCGCGCGGCGATCTGCAGGCGGCGATCGACGCGGCGAAGAAGGAGGGACGCAAATCCGTCCTGCTGCGCGTCAAATCGCCGGAGGGGGCGCGCTTTGTCGCCCTCTCGGTGAATCCGGCGTCCTGAGGACAGCGAGCTTCTTGCGCGGGGCCCGCTTTTGCCCGCCCCCCGTGTAACGGGCGCCGCGCAATGAAGAGTGTCGGGGGACGTCGTCTCCGCTCCCGGCGCGTCACGTCGCGGCAGGTCGGCGCGTATCCGCCGGCCTGCCGTTTTTCATCGAGGCGCGTTATATGAGAGAAATGCGAATATTGGTCGTCGAGGACGATTCGGAGGCCGGGGCCTATCTCGTGAAGGCCTTCCGCGAACAGGGCCATGTCGCCGACCATGCGGCGGATGGGCTCGAAGGCTATGCGGCCGCCGCCGAAGGCCGTTACGACGTGCTCGTCATCGACCGCATGCTGCCTAAGCTGGACGGGCTCTCGCTCATCTCTGGCCTGCGCGAGCAGAAGATCGACACCCCCGCCCTCATCCTCTCCGCGCTCGGCCAGGTGGACGACCGCGTGCGCGGCCTGCGCGCCGGCGGCGACGATTATGTGTCCAAGCCCTACGCCTTCTCCGAGCTGCTCGCCCGCGTCGAGGCGCTGGCCCGCCGCCGCGGCGGCGCCAAGCCCGAGGAGACCGCCTATCGCGTCGGCGATCTCGAGCTCGATCGACTCGCCCATAAGGTCGTCTCGGCCGGACAGGAGATCGTGCTGCAGCCGCGCGAGTTTCGCCTGCTCGAATATCTCATGAAACACGCCGGCCAGGTGGTGACGCGCACCATGCTGCTCGAGAATGTCTGGGATTATCACTTCGATCCGCAGACCAATGTCATCGACGTCCACATCTCCAGATTGCGCGCCAAGATCGACAAAGGACGCGAGACGCCGCTCCTGCACACGATCCGCGGCGCCGGATATATGATCCGTGAAGGCGCTCGCTAGACTCTTCCGCACGACGGCGTTCAAGCTGTCGCTCGCCTATCTCGTGCTGTTCGGCATCGGTGCCGGCATTGTGCTGACGCGCGTGCAGATCCATGTCGAGGATCTCTTCGACGAGCAGATCGCGCAGACGATCGACGCCGATATTCGCGGCCTCGCCGAGCAATATTCAGAAGGCGGCATCCGCCAGCTGGTGGAGGTGGTCGAGCGCCGCGTGCGCGCGCCCGGCGCCTCGCTCTATCTGGTGACGACCTTCTCCGGCGAGCTCGTCGTCGGCAATATCGCCGCTCTGCCGCCCGACCTCCCGGATCAGTCGGAGCTCGTCGAAGCGCGCTACCAGCGGCGAGGCGAGGCGACCGCCCACCATCGCGCGATGATGCGGCTGTTCCAGCTCCCCGGCGGATTTCGTCTGCTCGTCGGCCATGATCTCAACGACAGAAAGCTGCTGCGCGGCATTCTCGGCCGGGCGCTCGTCACTTCGCTGTTCTGGCTCATCGCCATCGGCACGCTAGGCGGCATCATCGTCGCGCGGCGCATTCTGGCGCGGCTCGACAAGCTCTCCGCCTCGGCGCGCCGCATCATGTCCGGCGATCTCGAGCAGCGCCTGCCGCTGATGGGCGCGGACGACGAGCTCGATCGCCTCGCCGGCAATCTCAACGCCATGCTGGAGCGCATAGAGCAGCTGATGGCCGGCCTGCGCGAAGTCTCCGACAATATAGCGCATGACCTCAAGACGCCGCTGACGCGTCTGCGCAACCGCGCCGACGCGGCGTTGCGCTCCGATTCCACCACGGAGCAATATCGCGAGGCGCTGACCGACATGATCGAGGAGTCGGACGCGCTCATCCGCATTTTCGACGCGCTTCTGATGATCGCGCGCGCCGAGGCCGGCTATTGCAGCGACTTCATGGGCGAATTCGACGCCGCCCGCGTCGCCGCCGACATCGCCGAAATGTACGAGCCCGTCGCCGAGGAGCATGGCGCGCGCATCGAGCTGGACGCGGCCGAGGGCCTGACGCTTCGCGGAAATCGCGAATTGCTCGGCCAGGCGCTCGTCAATCTCGTCGACAATGCGCTGAAATATGGCGCGAGCACCCCGGGGGCCGCGGTTCGCGTCGGCGCGCGGCGCGTCGGCGACGGCATAGAGATCGGTGTGTCCGATCGCGGGCCCGGCATAGCGACCAAGGATCGCGACCGGGTGATCGGGCGTTTCGTGCGCCTCGAGAATTCGCGCTCGCGGCCGGGCTCCGGGCTCGGCCTGTCGCTCGCCGCGGCGGTCGCGCGCCTCCATGGCGGAACGCTGCGCATAGAGGACAATGAGCCGGGCTTGCGCGTCATTGTTTCGCTCCCCGCGACGAGCGCCGATGCGACGCGGCCGACGAGCGCGCCCGTCGCCCCGCCCGCGACCGGGCTCGCCGCCGGGACGAGCCCGCGCGCTTTATAGCCTCGTGAGCAAAATTCGCGTTTTTCGCCCCGCACCCTCGCCGAAAGACCGAATGTCTGCGATTTTGTGAAACTTCGGCGACAATTTGCTCGCGCGTCCGATTTCGCTTCGAGGCGCGCCGGAACGCGCCTATCGTCGATAGGACGACGGGCGGCGCGGATTTCAGTGCATCGCCCGGCCTGGTCCAGGCATTGCTTCGCTTGCCGGCGACACTCGCCGAACGGAGGACATGGTATGGAAATCCAGCGCATCGGCTCGCGGCCTTCCGCCAAAGCGCAGCCGGAATATTTCACAGGCATGGTGCGCCTCGATCCTTTGATCGAAGCGCCCGATCCGGCGCGCGTACGCGCCGTCAACGTGACCTTCGAGGCCGGCGCGCGCACCGCTTGGCACACGCATCCGCTCGGTCAGACATTGATCGTCACCTCCGGCCTCGGCTGGGCGCAGCGCTGGGGCGGTCCGGTCGAGGAAATCCGGCCGGGCGACGTGATCTGGTTCTCGCCAGGCGAAAAGCATTGGCATGGGGCGACCCCGACGACGGCGATGGCGCATCTCGCCATTCAGGAGGCGCTCGACGGCAATACGGCCGATTGGCTCGAGCCCGTGAGCGACGAGCAATACAGACGGTGAGGCCGGCCTCTCGCATTCAGTCGCGATAGCGCGCGACCAGATCCTCGGCGAGCAGGCGATGGCCGTTCTCGTTGAAATGATTGTCCGCCCAGATGAAGAGCTCGCGCAGAAAATCGGGATGCTCCCGCTCATAGCGGAAAAAGGCGGGAAAATGATCGAAGAAGCGCCGGCATTTTCCGGCGCACCAGTCGCGCCAGATCTGCGCCTGCCGCGAGTTTTCGACGTCATAGAGCAATTGCTGCGGCCAGGGATAGACGCCGACGGAAAGCGCTATTCCCTTCGACGAGAGTAGCTCGTAGAGCCGATCCATCTGCGCTTTCGCCGTTTCGATCGCGCCCGCCACGCCGCGCGGGCCGAAACACTGCGCCTGCGCGTCATAGGTCCAGCTCCCGCGCCCCCAATCGCGGCTGTAGACGCGGCCCGAGCTCATGAAATCGTCGAGGCTCGCGCGCGCATTCGCCGCCTCGACGCGCCTCGCATAGAGCGCCTTGCTCACGAATTCCGCGACGAAGGACTGTTCCGCGAGCCAGCTGCGCGCGGGAGCGACGACGAGTTGCGCCGGCTGCGGCATGCAGGCGACCGGATCCGACGCGAACACGCCGAGCTCCAACAGGCCGCTCGAATCGTGCCGATAGATGATCGCTTCGTCCTGAATGTCGGAGATGTCGATATAGACGATCGCCTCGTCGAATTTCAGCCCGGCGTCGAGATAATATTTCAGCTTGGCGAAGTAGGCCGAGGGCGCATAGGTCGAGACGCCCGCATTCAGCACATCCAATTGCGGAAAGGCCTGCGCGAAACGGCCGACGAAAGTCTTCTCGTAAGCGACGCCGACGCCTTCCGTGAACGAATCGCCGATGAACACGACGCGCCGGCGATCCGCGACAAGCGGAACATCCCGCGTCGAGGCGTCCTTGAAGCCGAGCGAATTGGTGACGACGCGCGAATTGGCCGGCCCCCATTTGTCATAGCCGCCGAATTTCGCGCGCAGCGTATGGGTGAACACCGGATGACGCACGCGCAGACGCGTCTCGCCATTGTCGAGAAAAGGATTCTTCCAGTCGTAGACGCGATGGAGGACGAGCTCCGCCAGAACCAGCAGTCCCGCCGCCAGAGCGACATTGACCATTATGACGCCCGCGACCCGCAGCGCGGGCAAACTCTTGAACGACACCGGCATCCCTTTTCCTGCTCGCCGACCTATCCACGCAAGGCGTCAGTCGAGCTCGAATCTGTCCTTATAGTCGCTGCACAGCGCCGGATCTTGATCCTGCTTGCGCAAATGGCAATTGCCGACGACGAGCGTCTCGATCTCCGTGCCCATGAAGCAGGCGAAAGCATCCTCCGGCGTGCAGACGATCGGCTCGCCGCGAACGTTGAAGCTCGTATTGACCAGCACCGGACAGCCCGTGAGCGATTTGAAGGCTGAGATCAGCGCGTGATAGCGAGGATTGGTCTGCGCATGCACGGTCTGCACGCGTGCGGAGCAATCCACATGCGTCACCGCGGGAATGACGCTGCGCGGCCGTTGCAGCCGCTCTATGCCGAACAGCGCCTCGTCCTCGGCGCTCGTCGCCAGACGATGCGTCTTCGCCACATCGGCGACCAGCAGCATATAGGGCGAATCCTCCTCGAGCTCGAACCAGTCGGCGACATCCTCGCGCAGCACGGAGGGCGCGAAGGGACGGAAGGACTCGCGATATTTGACCTTGAGATTGAGCGTCCGCTGCATTTGCGGCGAACGCGGATCGGCGAGAATGGAGCGCCCGCCGAGCGCGCGCGGCCCGAACTCCATGCGCCCCTGAAACCAGCCGACCGCTTTGCCATCGGCGAGGTCACGCGCGGCGGCGGCGATCGCCTCTTCGTCCGAGAGCGTCACGAAACGCGCGCCGGCGGCGGAGAGGCGCCGTTCGATCTCGTCCTGCGCGAAGGAGGGCCCGAGATAGGCCCCCTGCATGGCGTCGCCCTCGCAGGCCACCTCGCGCGGGCGGCCGTTGAAATCATGATAGGCGAGCAGCGCCGCGCCGAGCGCGCCGCCGGCGTCGCCCGCCGCGGGTTGAATCCATATGCGCTCGAAGCTCTTGTCGCGCAGCACTTTTCCATTGGCGACGCAATTGAGTGCGACGCCGCCGGCGAGGCAGAGATTGCGCGCGCCGGTCTCCGCCGCGAGCGCGCGCGTCAATCGCAGCACGATCTCCTCCGTCACCGCCTGGATCGACGCCGCTATGTCCATGTGGTGTTGCGTCAACGGCTCCTCGGGCTTGCGCGGCGCGCCGCCGAACAGACGATGCAGCTTCGCGCTCGTCATGTGCAAGCCGGTGCAATAATCGAAATAGGATTGGTCGAGCCGGAAAGTGCCGTCTCGCTTCAAATCGACGATGTGATCGAGAATGAGGCTCGCATATTTCGGCTCGCCGTAAGGCGCGAGCCCCATGAGCTTATATTCGCCGGAATTGACCTTGAAGCCCGTATAATAGGTGAAGGCCGAATAGAGCAGTCCGAGCGAATGCGGAAAGCGCAATTCGCGCTGCATGGAGAGCTTTGCGCCATCGCCGAGAGCGACCGAGGTCGTCGCCCATTCGCCGACGCCGTCCATGGTCAGCACGACCGCCTCGTCGAAGGGCGACGGATAGAAGGCGCTCGCCGCGTGGCTGAGATGATGCTCGGCGAACAACAGACGCTTGCGCCAGTCGATCTGCGGCGCATGATGCTTCAGCTTCTGCACGAGCAGCGATTTCTGAAACAGCTTGTCGCGCAGCCACACCGGCAGCGCCGTCTTGAAGGAGCGAAATCCGCGCGGCGCGAAGGCGATATAGGTCTCGAGCAGGCGCTCGAATTTCACGAAAGGCTTGTCGTAGAAGGCGACGAAATCGACATCCTTCGCCTCGACGCCGGCCGCGTCGAGGCAATAGTCGATCGCATTGGCGGGAAAGCGCGCGTCATGTTTGACGCGCGTGAAACGCTCTTCCTGCGCCGCAGCGACGATGCGTCCATCCTCGATCAACGCCGCTGCGCTGTCGTGATAGAAGGCGGAAACGCCCAGAATGCGCACGAGCGATCAGAACAGCGTGTAGATGAAAGGAGCGACCGCCGTTCCCTGCAGCAGCAGCAGCGCGCCGAGCAGCAGCATCACCGCCAGCACAGGCGCCATCCAATATTTCTTGCGGCTGGCGACAAAGTCCCACAGTTCGAGAACCATATCCATCGCGCTCATCTCCCGTCAGAATTGCTTACGCATGTCGGAGGAGCCGTCCGCATCGTCCCGCCTCGTCCAATAGCTTTCGGCCGTCTCGTCGAAACCGAGCGCGAGTGGGTCGCGCGCGAGGAGACGAAACACGACCGCGATCGGCGTCAGCACGCCGAAGAACAACACTCCCATCACGATCGGGTTGACGATTTTATGAAGCGTCAGCCCGAAGGCGAACCACAGCGCATTGAGCCGAGAAAGACGCGCGGGCGCGACGACCGCGATCGCCGCGAAAGCGAAGGCGGCGACGAGCGCCCACAGATGCGGAGAGTGGCTCCGCAACAACGGCGCCAGCGCGACTATGGTCAGCGCGGCGGCGATCACCAGACCGAAGGACCGATCGGATCCGCGTTCGACCGGCCGATCCGACGTCAGAGCTTCATGCGACATTTGGCGGCTCTATCCCCCGAAAAAATCCGTAGAAATTCTTCTCGCCGCGACCTCGCGAGGCTTAGGCGATGAAAAGACGAGCGTCAACTCGGGGCCGTCCCGATCGGCGCCGGAGAGCGCGACACAGGACGTTGAGGCGCAAGATGTTTCTGCATTTCGCGCGGCGTCGAGCCGCTATCGCGCGGCGGATGCGAGCCTGTGGAGAACCTCCGAATCCGCCCGCCGGGCGCCCTGCGAATGGGCGGAAAGACGGACGCTTTCGGCTTGCGCACGACAAAAAAAAAGACATTAATTCGAGACTTGCCGGAAAGGGGCCCGCAATGACCTCATCCCTTTATATCATCAATCCCGCAGCTGATTTTCCAACCTATTTCGGCGCCGAAATCCTGCTGGCCACGGGCCGCCGCTCCGGCGTCATGATGGCCGATCTGTCGTCGACGACCGTCGCTGCGCTGGCGCCGCGAGATTTCTCCATCTCCATTTGCGACGAGGGCGTCGCGCCCGTGAATTTCGAGCATGATGCGGATTGGATCGCCATCACCGGCAAGGTGAGCCAGCGCCGGCGCATGATCGCGATCGCCGACGAGTTCCGCCGCCGCGGCAAGAGAGTGATCATCGGCGGCCCTTATGCGAGCCTCAGCCCCGATCATCTGCGCGAGCATTGCGACGTGCTCGTCAGCGGGGAGATGGAGGAGATCGCAGACGAGTTCTTCGCCGATCTGCGCTCGGGGCGCCCGCGTGATCATTATATCGGCGACAAGCCCTCGCTCGCGACGAGCCCCGTGCCGCGCTGGGATCTCTATCCCAATCATCGCGCCATGCTCGGCGCCGTGCAGACATCGCGCGGCTGTCCGTTCGAATGCGAATTCTGCGACGTGATCCAATATCTCGGCCGCAAGCAACGCCACAAGCCGATCGCCAATGTGATCGCCGAGCTCGACGCTCTATGGGCGCACGGCTTTCGCGCGACATTCTTGGCGGATGATAATTTCACCGCCTATCGCGCCCATTGCAAAGAGCTGCTCGAGGCGATGGCGCATTGGCGCCGCGACGGACATCCGATGGATTTCGTCACGCAGATCTCCATCGACGCGACGCGCGATACGGAATTGATGGACATGCTGGTCGAGGCCGGCGTGCATCAGGTGTTCATCGGCATAGAGACGCCCAATCTCGAGAGCCTGCGCGAGACCGGCAAAAGGCAGAATCTCAAGATCGACATCGTCGAGGAAGTGCAGAAGCTCGTCGACCGCGGCATTTCGGTGATGGGCGGCATGATCGTCGGCTTCGATCACGACGGCCCCGATGTCTTCTCGCAGCAATATGAATTCGCCATGTCGACGCCGATCCCGATCTACAGCCTCGGCGCGCTGATGGCCTCCGAAGCTACTCCGCTCTTCGATCGCATCACCAGAGAGGGCCGTCTCCTGCAGGGCACGGTGGAGACGCAGGCGGTGCCCTGGGGCTCCAATATTCGTCCTGTGACGATGAGCATGGAGGAGTTGAACGAGGGTCTGCACAATCTCTGCAACGCGCTCTATGCGCCGGCCGCCTTCGGCGCGCGCATGCTGAATTTCATCAACGCATTCGGCCGCGCGCGTGGGCCGAGCGACGCGACGATTCCCGATACGAGCTCCTTCCGCGAGATCGAGCAGGAGGCGGTGCAGATCGCCGCCGATGTGCGCAAGCTCGGCGACGCCGAGGGCCGCATGTGGAACAAAGTGTGGGGCGCAGCGCTGCGCAAGCCGGAGACGGTGAAGATCGTCGCGCGCATCATGTTCCAATACGCCCAGGCGCGGCACATGTTCGACAGGGGCAATTATTGGGAGCCGCAACTCGCCTTCGCGCCGCCGCGGCGGGAGATGGCGGCGACCGCGGCCGCGTGACCGCGGCCGTCGCATCAGTGTAGCGTCGGCCGCGCCCCTTGGCCGAGCGCCGCCCGCGTCGTCGGCCGCACCGGAATGCGCAGCATGGCGATCGTGCCGATGCCCACGTGCGAGCGAATGCGCAGCGCGCCGCCATGCAGCGCCATCAGCGAGCGCGCTATGGCGAGACCGAGCCCCGAGCCTTTCATGCCATTCTCTATGACCGCGATCGGCTGCTCGAAGGGCCGGCCGAGCTTGGGGATGGCGGCTTTCTCTATGCCGCAGCCATCGTCCTCGACAAAGATGGCGACGGAGTGCGCGAACCGGCGCGCACGCACCCGCACGGCGCCGCCGGCCGTGGTGAATTTCAGGCTGTTGGAGACGAGCACGCCGATCGATTTGACGATCGCGTCATGGTCGCCGAAGCAGCGCAGCCCGTCGAGCGCATCGACGCTGATCTCGACCCGCTTGGTCTCGGCGCTATGGCGGTATCGCTCCACCGTCGCGCGCACGGCGCCGGAGACATCGACCTCGCGCTGATCGAGCCGCACGCGGCCGGCCTCGAGGCGCGACATGTCGAGAATATCGGTCAGCACATCGAGCAGATAGCGACCGCCCTGGTGAATGTGGTTGCAATATTCGACATATTTCGTCGAGCCCAGCTGGCCGAACACCTGCGCCTGCATCATTTCGGAAAAGCCGATGATGGCGTTGAGCGGCGTGCGCAGCTCATGGCTCATATTGGCGAGGAATTCGGATTTCGCGTGATAGGCGGCCTCGGCCTCGCCCTTCTGCAGATGATATTGCTCGGCGAGAGTGGCGAGCTGCTGCGCCTGCGCCTCCAGCGTCTGGCGAGATTTCAGGAGATCGGACACGCTCGCCGTCAACCGACGTTCGGAGTCGATGAGCTTCTCCTGATTACGCTTCAGCGCCGTAATGTCCGCGCCGACGGAGACATAGCCGCCATCCTTGGTGCGGCGTTC
>Ga0265328_10000216_pt1 | contig 26659 bp, 22 predicted proteins | sample 41624metaG_FD_202086 | JGI IMG/M metagenome (GOLD analysis project Ga0265328, IMG submission 202086) | Rhizosphere microbial communities from Carex aquatilis grown in University of Washington, Seatle, WA, United States - 4-16-24 metaG | ecosystem: Host-associated > Plants > Roots > Rhizosphere...
AATGCGCAGCCGGATCATAAGCGACGACATCGAGACTCAATGTCTCGGCGGAGAGGCGCCCGATCGAGCCCAGCGCCGCATAAGACGCGACGATGCGATCGCGCTGCGCGATGATCAGAGCGACGCGGGCGTTGAGCAGCGCATATTGCGCATTCAGCACATCGAGCGTCGTGCGCTGTCCGACCTGCGCCTCCTCGCGCACGCCGCGCAGAGCGATTTCCGCTGCTTTCACAGCAGCGTGGCCGGAGAGCAGGGAGGCGCGCGCCGTGTCCAGCTGCGCATAGCTCGACACCACGCTGGCGCGCACGCTGTCGCGCTGCAGATCGGCGTTGAAGCGCGCCTGGCCCATTTGCTCCTTGGCCTGGCGGATGGAGGCGTATTCGGCGCCGCCTTGATAGAGCGGCACATCGAGCCGTCCGGTCGCGGCGGCGGAGAATTGCCGCGTCGAGGGCGAACCGAGAAACGAATCATATTGCTGCGAGAGCTGCGCGCCGACCGAGACGGTCGGCAAAAGCGCGCCTTCCGCCACCTTCACCGCGAGCGCGGCGACTTCGACCTGATGCTGAGCGGCGACGACGCCGGGATGCTCGACGATGGCGACGGCGATCGCCTCGTCCAGCGACTTCGGCAGCAGCGTCTCGACCGATTGCGCCGGCTTCAGATTCTTCGCCTCGGCGCCGATGATCTGCCGATAATTGGCGACGCTGCTCTTCAACTGGCCCTGAGCGCTATAGAGCTCGGTGCGCGCCTGGGCGAGAGTCGATTCGGCCTGAGCGACATCGGTGCGCGTCACCTCGCCGACGGCGAAACGATCGCGCGTGCGCTCGAGCTGCTGCTCCAGCACGGCGACATTATTCTTGCGCAGATCGAGCACCGCCGTGTCGCGCAGCACATTCATATAGGCGGTCGCGCCATTCTGCAGCGTCGCCTGCTCGGTCAGCCGCATCCCCGCGCGCGCGGCGTAGACGCCCGATTCGGCCTGCCGCACGGAATTGCCGGTGCGGCCGCCGTCATAGACCGTCTGCGAGAGGCTCAGCGTCGCGCCGCGCGGATAGCCGACATATTCGTCATACATATAGGTGCGCTGGCCGGTCAGCTGGCTGCGGCCGGCGGGGATCTTGATGTTGGAGTTCTGCGGCCCGGCGCTCGCCGAAATGCTCGCCCGGGGACGCATTCCGGCCGCGGCCTTGGGGGCGTCCTCGTCCTTGGCGCGCACATTGGCGCGCTGCTGATTGAGGTCGGGATTGCCGTGATAGGCGCGCGCCAGCGCCTCTTTCAGCGTCTCCCCCGCGGCTGCTGGCGGATGGGCGAGGCCCATCGCCAAAAGCCAAAGTCCGAGCCAGGACGACGGACGCAATTCGACGATACGCATTCCACAAAGACCCGCTCTGGAACAGAGCGCGCCCGACGCTCGACTCGAACGCGGGGCGAGCCCTTCGGCCTACTCACGGAACACGACGCTGGAAACAGGGCGAATCCGAGACTTCGGATCCAAGACGTCGGATCGAAGACTTCGGATCGAAGATTTCAGAACACGAAACCCGGCGCCTTTTCAAAGCCCTCCAGAACAGGAGCGGAGGCGTCGAACAGGGCGCGCGAACCAGCCGGCGCGCCGCCGGAGCGATCGAAGCGCGTCACCGCCCAGCCGGCGTCCGGCTCCGGCCTGGCGATGGCGAGCAGCCGGCCATTGGGGGTGAGCTGCTCGAAGAGACGGTCGAGGCCCGCCTCGACCGCGCCCTGGATGACGATGACGTCGAAGGGCGCCGCAGAGGCGACGCCGGCGGCCAGCGGACCCGCTTCGACGCGGACATTCTCCGCGCCGATGAATTGCAGATAGGAGCGGGCCGTCGCCGCGAGCCGGGCTTCGTCCTCGAGGGCGACGATCTCGCGCGCGAGCGGCGAGAGCAGCGCCGACGAATAGAAAGTGCCGCCGGCGATGTCGAGCACACGGTCGGTCTCGCGAATATCGGCGTCCTGAAGCAGTCGGGCGAGAACCAGCGGCGGCAGCAGCGCGCGCGCCGGCCGGCCGCGCTCGTCCTTGAGCGTCAGCGCGAGGTCGGAATAGGCGAGCGGGGCGAGATCGTGCGGCAGGAAAACCTCGCGCGGCACGGCGAGGAAGCGCCGCAGGAGCGGCAGGTCCGTCACATCGAAGGTGCGCAACTGCCGCTCGACCATCGTCTGGCGCAGCGCGGCGGTCGCCGAACCCGGTTGCGAACTCGTCTCTGCTATGAGCTGGGCAGCTTCGGCCATCGACCTTCCGGCGTCGCGCCGGCCTCTCGCGGGGGTCTCGACGACGGCCGCCGGTCCGCCGCGGGCGCCCCGCCAATTGAAAGACGCCAAAATTCCAAAGAAGGCGTTCGGACGGGCCGGCTCCTCTCGCCGAACGCTTTCGACTTCGCCGGGCTGCAAGAGCTCGGCCGTGCGCTTTATAGGTTCGCGCCGCGCCCATGTCCATGGCGGCCCGGCGTCCTCCCACTCAATTCCGCTCGAGTTCGCCCCTCAATTCCGCTCGAGCTCGGAAATCAGCGCGGCCGCCGGATCCTCCTCGCCGAGCGCCCGCATCTGGGCGAGCGTGCGATTGTCCAGAACGTTGGCGATGGCGTCGCGCGCCTCCAACATCAGCAGCCGCACAGTGCAGCGCGCCTCGTCCTCGCAATCGTCGCAACGCCGATAGACGGTGCGGCTCGCGCATTGGATCGGCGCGAGCGGCCCGTCGAGCACTCTGATGATGGCGCCGACGTGAATATCTTGCGGAGAGCGGGCGAGCGTATAGCCGCCGCCCTTGCCTTTCTTGGAGTGGACGAAGCCGGCGTTGCGCAGCTCGCCGAGGATCGCATCGAGAAATTTCTTGGGGATCTGATTCGCCGCGGCGATATCGGTGACGAGCGCCGTCCGCCCCGGCTCGAAGCGCGCCAGATAGACCATCGCCTTCAATCCGTATTTCGCTTTCTTCGTCAACATGGAGCGGCGTCTCCCTCATGTCCGCGTCGCCGGCGTCGTGGTGAATTTTTCTCCGGCGACCGGATTTTACAGCAAAATGGCGCCATTTCGCGCCAATTGTCCACTCGGCCGACGTCGGCGTCGGCGCCGAGCCGAAAGACGAATTTCTTCTACACCCTACAAATCTCATCGAAAAAACAGAGACAAAGGCGCAGTCTCCGGCGAGACGCCGACATTGTCGCCGCCTGCGCGTGGTTTCATGGGGTTCGTCACGCCCGGGTCACAGTCGCGCGGGACGGCTCGGGCGGCGCTTCACACCTTGACATGTTATAGTATTTTTGTGGACTATAGGAAAATCATTCTCTCGAACGCCACGGAAGAGCCATGGACGCCATCGACCGTCACATTCTTTCGATTCTCCAAGAGGACGCCTCTCTCTCCATCGCCGACATAGCGGCGCAGGTCGGGCTGTCGCAAACGCCCTGCTGGAAACGCATCCAGCGGCTCGAGGCGAGCGGCGTGCTTCAAGGCCGCGTCGCCCTGCTCTCTCCCGAAAAGCTCGGCCTGGGCCTCAGCGTCTATGTCTCCATCGTCGCCGGCGAGCATTCCGACGCCTGGCTCGACCGCTTCACGCGCGCCGTCGCGGCCATGCCCGAGGTGGTCGAGTTCTATCGCATGGCGGGCGATGTCGATTACATGCTGCGCGTGGTCGTTTCCGACATGGTCGCCTTCGACGATTTCTACAAGCGGCTCATCGCGATCGCCCCATTGCGAAATGTCGTGTCGCGCTTCTCGATGGAGCGGATCAAGGCGACGACGGCGCTGCCGCTGGAGACTGCGCCGGCGATCGCCTTTCCCCGTGCGCGCCGGGTGGCCGAAGAGGCCGTGGCAGGCTAAAGTCAGCGCAAGCGCGTCAGCGTACACACATTCCAGGAGCAGCACCCTATGTCAGAGGCAATAACAGCGCCGATTTTCATCCGATCGGAAAAACCGGGGCGCGGCCGCGTCTATGATTCGATCACCCAGACCATAGCCGACACGCCCATCGTGCGTTTCGATCGCCTCGCCAAGGAGAAGGGCGTCAAAGCCAATCTTCTCGGCAAGCTCGAATTCTTCAATCCGCTCGCCAGCGTCAAGGACCGAATCGGCGTCAATCTCATCGACTCGCTGGAGAAGAGCGGCCGCATCGCGCCGGGCCGCAATCTGCTCATCGAGCCGACCTCCGGCAATACGGGCATAGCGCTCGCCTTCGTCGCCGCCGCGCGCGGCTATCGCCTCGTTCTGGTGATGCCCGAATCCATGTCGATCGAGCGGCGGCGCATTCTCGCCGTGCTCGGCGCCGAGCTGGTGCTGACGCCCGCCGCGCAGGGCATGAAGGGCGCCGTGGCCAAGGCCACAGAGCTCGCCGCCGAAAATCCGGACGCGGTCATTCCGCAGCAGTTCGAAAATCCCGCCAATCCGGAGATCCATCGGGCGACGACGGCCGAGGAGATCTGGAACGACACCAATGGCGAGGTCGACTATTTCGTCTCGGGCGTCGGCACAGGCGGCACCATCACCGGCGTCGGCCAGGTGCTGAAGCCGCGCCGCCCCGGCCTCAAAATCGTCGCCGTCGAGCCCGAGGATTCGGCGGTGCTCTCCGGCCGTCCGCCCGGACCGCACAAGATTCAGGGCATCGGCCCGGGCTTCGTGCCGCCGATCCTCGATCGCACGGTCATCGACGAAATCATCACCATCGGCAATCAGACATCCTTCGACACCGCGCGCCAGCTCGCCAGACTCGAGGGCATTCCGGTCGGCATTTCGTCGGGCGCCGCCGTCGCGGCCGCTCTCGAGATCGCCGCGCGCCCGGAGGCCGCCGGCAAGAATATCGTGCTGATCATCCCCGATTTCGCCGAGCGCTATCTCTCGACCGCGCTGTTCGAAGGCGTCTGATCCTGTTTCGGCGATCCGGGCCGCGTCGGCTCGGATCGCCGCAATTTTTTCAGTGCGTATGGGGCTTTTGCGGAGCGGCCTTGCCGCGGCGCTCCAAATGGCGGCGGCCGAAGCGGCCGGACCAATAGGCGACGAAGACGATAAAGAAATAGATCAGCAGCATCCAGGGCCAGCGTTCGCTGGCGCTCTGCGCCTTGTCGGAGAATTTGATCCATCCTTCGAAGAGATATTCGACGCCGAAGCCGAAGATGAAGGTGAGGATCAGCACGCTCCTCCACCAGGACAGGCGAAAGAAACCGACCGCCAGCGCGACCATCAATGCGACGATGCCGACGCCATTGATGAACTGCTGCAGAAGGCTTTCGGAAAACAATGTGATCAGACGAACGACAAAGACCATGCGGCGCCTCTCTGCGATCGACGAAAGAAGCGCATTCTACACATTCGGCAGATGCTGCGCGAGCGCCTCCAGCACCGCCATGCGCACGGCGACCCCCATTTCCACCTGATCTCGAATGAGCGAGCGGCTTCCATCGGCCACGCTCGAGTCGATCTCGACGCCGCGATTCATCGGCCCCGGATGCATCACCAGCGCATCGGGCGCGGCATAGGCGAGCTTTTCCTCGTCGAGTCCGAAGAAGTGGAAATACTCCCGCGAGCTCGGCACGAAGGCGCCATGCATGCGCTCGCGCTGAAGCCGCAGCATCATCACTATGTCCGCGCCGGCCAGTCCCGAGCGCATGTCGTGGAATACGTCGACGCCGAGACGCGCGAGCGCATCGGGCGCGAGCGTCGACGGGCCGACCGCGCGCAGCCGCGCGCCCAGCGCGCTCAGCAGAATGATATTGGAGCGCGCGACGCGTGAATGCAGCACATCGCCGCAGATCGCCACGGTCAACCCCTCGATGCGGCCTTTGTGGCGGCGGATCGTCAGCGCGTCGAGCAGCGCTTGGGTCGGATGCTCATGGGCGCCGTCGCCGGCGTTGACCACAGCGCAATCGACCTTGCGCGCCAGCAGATGAACGGCGCCGGCGCGGGCGTGACGCACGACGAGAATGTCGGGCCGCATGGCGTTGAGCGTCATCGCCGTGTCGAGCAGCGTCTCGCCCTTCTTCTCCGAGGAATTGGCGACCGACATGTTCATGACGTCGGCGCCGAGCCTTTTGCCGGCGATTTCGAAGGAGGCCTGGGTGCGCGTCGAGGATTCGTAGAACAGATTGACCTGCGTGCGGCCGCGCAGAGTGGCGCGCTTCTTCTCCACCTGGCGGGACACTTCGACCGCATCCTCGGCCATGTCGAGCAGAGTGACGATGTCGATGCGCGACAGCCCCTCTATGCCCAGCAGATGGCGGTGCGGAAAGGAGGGATGCGTCGGTTTTGGCGGCATGGCCGCCGTCTATAACAGTTTCTCGCGCGCAGGCCAGAGGGCGAGGCGCGCCGTCATGGTTGAGAAATCCTCGAGACGATCGCTCGAAAGCGACGGCGGAACCAAAGGGGATGAAAAAGAGTTCTGGAATTTGCCCGACATAGAGAATGTCTTTTCCCGCAATTCTTCGCGAAACAGGAGATCGCCATGAAACTCCGGCTCGGCCCGCCGCTCCTCGCGGCGGCTCTCACCCTCTGCGCCGCCTCGGCCAAGGCGGCTTCCACCGTCGCCACCGATTTCTCCAATATGAGGTCCGGCCCCGGCGCGCGATGGCCGGTCATCGCCCAGATCCCGGCCGGCGCCAAAATCCGGCTCGACAATTGTGGGCCGGGATGGAAACACGATTGGTGCCAGATCCACTACAAGGGCAAGCGCGGCTTCGTCGCAGCCAACACGCTGGAGCCGACGATGAAGAATGTCATCGTCGCCCCGCTCGTCACGCGCGACATCACCGCCGTGCGCTCCGGCCCAGGCGGCAGCTGGAAAGTCGTCACCAAAATCCCGCCGGGCCAGAAGGTCGTATCCTCCGGCTGCCAAAAGGGCTGGACGACGAACTGGTGCAAAGTCACCTATGAGGGCAAGTCCGGATATGTGGACCGCAATTATCTGAAGCGAAAGGGCGCCGTCTTCGCCCACTGAACCGAATTTCTCGACCGTCGAAGAGCCCGAGACAGCGAGAAGGCGAGGCGAAAACCCTCGATCCCGCGGTTCGGGCTTTTTCGCATTCGCGCATTTGACATATACTCACTGAGAGCATATGTCTCGTGTCGACGGTTCGACGAGGGTTGCCGAAACGTCACATCGCTTCTAAGCTGAAAAAGCATTCTCCGTTGGGGGCTCCCAGTGGAGTTCTTGATTGGCCAACTTATGCTCCAAATGAGCATAAGTGAGTTCGGAGCAAGCCAATGGCCATCCCGTTCCAGACCGGCGACAAAGAGCGTGCGCCCGCTCCGCCCTTCGGCGCGCTCGATGGCGTGGCGCGGCGCTTCCCCGTGCTGCGCATGCCCAATCTCGCCTGGAACAAGGAGGTCGAGACCGCGACCGCCCATCTCTATGAGCGGGTCGCCAAGGTCATGCCGGCGATCGAATGGGCGTTCCATGCGCCTTATGTGAAGGCGATCAACGAGCTGAAGCGGGAGCGCAACGCCGTCATCCTCGCCCATAACTACCAGACGCCGGAAATCTATCACTGCGTCGCCGATTTCGTCGGCGACAGCCTGCAGCTCGCCAAGCTCGCCGCCTCCTCCGACGCCGAGATCATCGTGCAGGGCGGCGTGCATTTCATGGCCGAGACCTCCAAGATTCTCAGCCCCGAAAAGGTCGTGCTGACGCCCGATCTCGAGGCCGGCTGCTCGCTCGCCGCCTCCATCACGGCGGCCGATGTGCGCGCATTGCGCGCCGAATATCCGGGCGTGCCGATCGTCGCCTATGTCAACACTTCGGCGGAGGTGAAGGCGGAGGTCGACATTTGCTGCACCTCCTCCAATGCGCTGAAAGTCGTGGAGAGCCTCGGCTCCGACCGCGTCATCATGCTGCCCGACCGCTATCTCGCCGAGAATGTCGCAGCGCAGACCAAGGTGAAGATCATCGCCTGGCGCGGCGCCTGCGAAGTGCATGAGCGCTTCACCGCGGAAGAACTGGAGGCCTATCGCGCCGATCATCCGGGCGTGAAGATCATCGCCCATCCGGAATGTCCGCGCGAGGTGGTGGAGATTTCTGATTTCGCCGGCTCGACGGCGGCGATGATCGATTATGTGCGCACGAAGAAGCCGGCGCGCGTGCTGCTCGTGACCGAATGCTCCATGGCCGACAATGTCGCCGCGGAGACGACGGGAACCGAGTTCATCCGCCCCTGCAATTTCTGCCCGCATATGAAGCGCATCACCCTGCCGAAAATCCTCGACGCGCTGGTCCATATCCGCGAAGAGGTGACGGTCGATCCGCTGATCGCCGCGCGGGCGCGCGTCGCCGTGCAGCGGATGATCGATCTGGGGTGAGGGACTCCCTTCTCCCGTAGGCGGGAGAAGGATTCTTCGAGGAGCGCGGCCATGACGGCTCGATACGAGGCTCTGATCGCAGCGATCGACGCCGCCAACGCCGACGATCCGCGCAAGGTGACGATCGACGGCGCCGAGCGCGCCTTCGAGATCGTCTATGCCGAACGCATGACGGCGCGCCTTGCCGCGCTCTATCCCGACGCCTCCGAGCTTCTGCAGATCGCGACGCGCGCGCAACATCTGCGGCGCTGGGACATTCCGCGCGAGAATTTCCCGCTCGGCCGCCACGGCTACAATGATTGGCGCAAGGAATGCCGCGTGCATCACGCCCGCCTCGTCGGCGAACTCATGCGCGCGCGCGGCTATGACGAAGAAGAGATCGCGCATGTCGGCTCGATCATCCGCAAGGAAAAGCTGAAGAAGGAGCGCGACTCCCAGGCGCTGGAGAATGTCGCGGCGATTGTCTTCCTCGAGCATTATTTCGACGATTTCCACGAGAAATACAAAGATTATGACGACGAGAAGATCGTCGACATTCTCGGCAAGACGCTGTGCAAAATGTCGCCCAAGGGCCATGCGGCGGCGCTCGCTCTGCCCTTGCCGGAGCGCACGCGCGCGCTGGTGGTGGCGGCGATCGCCAAGGAGAGCGAGGCGCTCGCCAAGCTCGCCGCCGTCGCAGTCGACGAATGACCGGCGCGCCCCCTCCCCACCCCTCCCCCGCTGTGCGGGAGAGGGAGCAGATTCGGCGCGTCATCGATGTTTCGCGAAATGCCTGCCGCCCCCTCTCCCATCCGAAGTCGTCTGTCGCCGACTTCGGTCTTCTATGCGCAAACGGGGAACACCCGGTTTGCGACGCGAGGGAGAATGAGGGAGGGGGCGCGGCGCACGCTCGGGAGCTTTCGCGGTGACACAGGCTCCGATCCTCATCGTCGGCGGCGGCCTCGCCGGCCTCTTCTGCGCGCTGAAGCTCGCGCCGCGTCGCGTCGCCGTGCTGACGCCGGGCTCGATCGATGAAGGCGCGGCCTCCTTCTGGGCGCAGGGCGGCGTAGCGGCGGCCGTGCTCGACACGGATTCGCCGGAGCGCCATGCCGAGGACACGCTGAAGGCCGGCGCCGGAATCGTCGACGCCGAGGTTACGCTCGGCATGGCGCGCGAAGCCCGCGCGCGCATAGAAGACCTGCTCTCCTACGGTGTTCCCTTCGACCGCGCCGACGGCAAATTCACGCCCTCGCGCGAGGCGGCTCATTCCGAGCGGCGCATCGTGCGCGTGAAGGGCGACACGGCCGGCCGCGCGATCATGGAGACGCTCGTCGCCGCCGTTCGCGCGACGCCGTCGATCGAGCTCTTCGAAGGTTTTTCCGCGCAAGAGCTGCTGACCCACGACGGCCGCGTCATCGGCCTGCGCGCGAGAGGCCGCGACGGCCTGTTGCATGATTTCCTCTCCACCGCCACTGTGCTGGCGACGGGCGGGATCGGCCATCTCTATCGCGTCACCACCAATCCGAAAGAGGCGCGCGGCATCGGCCTCGCCATGGCGGCGCGCGCCGGCGCGCTCGTCGCCGATGCGGAATTCGTGCAATTCCATCCGACCGCGATCGATATAGGCGTCGATCCGGCGCCGCTCGCGACCGAATCGCTACGCGGCGAAGGCGCGATCATCGTCGATCGCTTCGGCCATCGTTTCATGGCGGAAATCGACCCGGCCGCCGAGCTCGCGCCGCGCGACATTGTCGCGCGCGGCGTCTTCGCCTCCATCGCGGCTGGAGGCGGCGCTTTTCTCGACGCGCGCGCCGCCGTGGGCGCGGAGTTCCCTGCGCGCTTTCCGACCGTCTATGCGAGCTGCATGGCCGGCGGCGTCGATCCCGTGACCGCGCCCATACCGATCGCGCCCGCCGCGCATTATCACATGGGCGGGGTCGCGAGCGACGTCCGCGGGCGAACGTCGCTCGCGGGCCTCTGGGCCGCAGGGGAAGTCGCTTCGACCGGCGTGCATGGCGCCAATCGCCTCGCCTCCAATTCCTTGCTCGAGGCGGTGGTGTTCGCGGCGCGCATCGCGAGCGACATAGGCGAGCAGAGCCTCGAGACGGCGCCCGCCTCCGCCTCGACGCCCGACGAAGCGGGCGCGCCCGACCAGGGTCTCGTCGATGAGCTGCGCGATGTGATGGCGCGCGATGTCGGCGTCATCCGCGACGAGGTCGGGCTGACGCGCGCGGCGCGCGCGATCCTGCGCATAGAAGCGGCGACGAACCATGCGCAATTGCGCAATATGGCGCTGACCGCGCTGCTGGTGACGAGCGCGGCGCTGGCCCGGCGCGAGAGCCGCGGCGCACATTTCCGCTCGGATTTTCCGCAGGCCGAGGACGCTCTCGCGCATCGCTCCTATATAACGGCGGCGCGAGCGCGCGCCATCGCCGAGGAGGCGCTGAAGTGACTTGGCCTTCGCGCATTCGATGCGAGCCTGAAGGCTCGCGGTCCAGGGGCGCGCTTGGACCGCGAGCCTTCAGGCTCGCTTTCGCTCGGACGGCCCGATGACCACCCTCTGGACGCTCCCCTCCCCTCTCATCGAAGATGTCGTGCGCGCCGCTCTCGCCGAGGATTTCGGCCGCGCCGGCGACATCACGACTCAGGCGACGATCCCCGAGACCGCCCACGCCCGCGCCGTGATCGCCGCGCGCGAAGCCGGAATCGTCGCGGGCCTCGGCGTGGCGGCCTGCGCCTTTCGGCTCGTCGATCCCGCCGTCACCTTCTCGCCCGCGACGCTGGATGGCGCGCGCATTGGCGAGGGCGATGTCCTCGCCCGTATCGAAGGCCCCGCGCGCGCCATTCTTTCCGCCGAGCGCGTCGCATTGAATTTTCTCGGCCGGCTCAGCGGCATCGCCTCGCTCACGGCGCGCTACGCCGAAAAAATCGCGCATACGAAGGCGAAAGTCTGCGACACGCGCAAGACGACGCCGCTGCTACGCGCTTTCGAGAAATATGCGGTGCGCTGCGGCGGCGGCGCCAATCACCGCTTCGGCCTCGACGACGCTCTGCTGATCAAGGACAATCACATCGCAGTGGCCGGCGGCGTGGGCCGGGCGCTGCGCGCCGCCAAAGCCTTCGCCAGCCATTTGACGAAGATCGAGATAGAGGTCGATACGTTGGAGCAGCTCGAGGAGGTTCTCGCCGAAGGCGCGGATATCGTGCTGCTCGACAATATGGCCCCCGACCTGCTGCGCGCCGCGGTCGCGCTGGTCGGCGGAAGAATGCTCGCCGAAGCCTCCGGCGGCGTCACGCTGGAGACGATCGCCGCGGTGGCGGAGACGGGCGTCGATCTCATCTCCGTCGGCGCGCTCACGCATTCCGCGAAAACGCTGGACCTCGGCCTGGACATAGAGATCGGCTGATCCTCGTCTCGTCGTGGCGACGACACGACGGCGTCAGACCTCGCGTCTCAGACGGGCGAGCGCGGCGCTGCGATTCGTCATCACCTCTTCGAAGCGCGACGAAAGGAGAAAGGCGAGCTCCTGCTCGCGCGTCACAGTCACCGGATCTTGCGCGCGCAAATCCTCGTCGACGCGGCCGGGATGGCACATGACGAGATGACGCTCGCCCGGCGCGCGGAGATAGGATTCGAAACGGGCGGCGTAATCGCTCTCCGGATCGAAATCGGAGAAGCCGGCGAAGCCCTCGTTCAAGAGGAAGCCGCGCGCGAGCGCCTCGCTGCGATAGCCGCGGCCGATGGCGCGGACGGCCAAGGCCTTGCGAAGGTCGGAGCCGCGAATGATGATGCGATGCATTCTGTCGCCGGCGTCGCGCAGCCAGATTTTCTCGCCCTGCAGCCCGCGCTTCTCCAGCGCGTCGAAGAGAGCGGTGCGCACGCCGGGCAGCGCATGGACATGCTGATGCCCGTCGAGATGATCCGGCGCGCGGCCCATCACGGCATAGAAACGGTCGATCTGGCGATCGACTTCGGCGCTTATCTCCTCCATCGGCAGCTTGCCGCGCATGGCGGCGCGAATCACCTCGCGCAGCGACGGAAACACGCCGCCCGGCGCGAATTTCGGCATATTGGTGAGCGGACGCCCGAGCGTCAGATTGAAATGAACGCCGATATCGGCGTCATGGCTGCGGCGCGCCAGTTCCCTGCCCATGGCCGGCCAGCGCTCAGCGTTGGTCAGCGCCGAGACCGCCGAGAGGCGGCCGGCGTCCAGCGCCTCGAGAATGCCCAGGCTGACGCCCATAGAGAGCCCGTAATCGTCCGCGCAGAGCGCGATCGAACGTTGCGCCGCCATGTTCCTTCGCTCCCAATCCCCGCCCCGGCGGAGCTTCCTGTTGCGCATTTTCGCGCGCCCGCCTAGGTCTTGCCCGGTTCGAACCTATAAGGCGAGCGATGGACGATAAAGCCGAAAATCCGCCTCCGGAGATATCCGTAGCCATTCCGGTCTTCAATGAGGCGGCCAATCTTCGCCCGCTCGTGGCCCGGCTGAAGCCGGTGCTGGAGCGGGCTGCGGCCTCCTTCGAAATTGTGTTCGTCGACGACGGCTCCTCGGACGCGACGCTGCAAGGGCTGCGCGAATTGCATGCAGAGGATGCGCGCGTCAAAGCGGTCTCCTTCAGCCGCAATTTCGGCAAGGAGATCGCGATAGCGGCTGCGCTCGACCATTCCCGCGGCGCGGCCGTCGTGCTGATGGACGCCGATCTGCAGCATCCGCCGGAGACGATCGCGCAATTCGTCGCCAAATGGCGCGAGGGCCACAAAAACGTCTATGGCGTGCGCCGCGACCGCGCTGGCGAGCCGCTGCTGCGCACCCTCTTCGCCAATCTGTTCTACGGCCTGTTCGATCGTTTCGGCGAGACGCCTTTGCCGCGCGGCGCCGGCGATTTCCGCCTGCTCGACCGCCAGGCGATCGACGCGCTCTCGCGCATGCGCGAGCGGGCCCGCTTCTCCAAGGGCCTCTTCGCCTGGATCGGCTTCAAATCGATCGGCGTGCCCTTCGAGGTGGAGGAGCGCGCCTCCGGCCGCTCCAAATTCAACTACGCCAAGCTCATCCGCTTCGCGCTCGATGGGCTGATGTCCTTCTCCTCAGTGCCGCTGAAGGTCTGGGCCGTGGTCGGCATCATCGTCTCGACCTTCGCGCTCGCCATGGCGGCCTATTATTTTTGGCGCACGGTCTTTTATGGCGTGGACGTTCCCGGCTACGCCTCGCTGATCGTCTCCATAGCCTTTCTCGGAGGGATGCAGCTGTTCTCGCTCGGCGTGCTCGGCGAGTATATCGCGCTCATTTTCGCCGAGGTGAAAGGTCGCCCGCTCTATCTCGTCGCGGAGCGGGTGGGCGTGGAGGACGATGAACCTGCGAGACCTTTCAAATGACCCCAGGGCTTCCGAATCTCCCTCATTCTGAGGAGCGCCTGAAAGGCGCGTCTCGAAGCGCGCGGCGTCCTTCGGTTCCGCCTTCTGGAGCCCCTCGTGCTTCGAGACGCGGCCTGCGGCCGCTCCTCAGCATGAGAGAGATCGTGATGAGGGGGATCGTGGCCGTTCTATGATCCGCAATCTCCTCTCGGTCGGCGGCTTCACGCTGCTCTCGCGCATCACCGGATTTCTGCGCGATGTGATGCTGTCGGGCATTCTGGGCGCCGGGCTCGCGGCGGATGCTTTCTTCATCGCCTTTCGTCTGCCCAATCATTTCCGCGCCATTTTCGGCGAGGGCGCCTTCAACGCCGCTTACGTCCCCTGCTACGCCAAGGCGCTCGAGCAACAGGGGAAAAATTCCGCGAAAGAATTCTCGAGCGAGGTGTTCACGCTTCTGCTCGCCTCGCAGATCGCGCTGCTCCTTCTCGCCTACGCCTTCATGCCGCAATTCGTCGCTCTGCTCGCGCCGGGCCTCGACGATCGGCCCGATAAATTCGCGCTCGCCGTCGCGCTGACGCGCATCACCTTTCCCTATCTGCTCTGCATGACCTTGGTCACGCTGCATCAGGGCACGCTCAACGCCAATGGCCGCTTCGCCGCGCCGGCCTTCGCGCCCAATCTGCTCAATCTCACCATGATGGCGGCGCTCGCCGTCGCTTTCCTCTTTCCGAGCGCCGCTTTCGCCGCGGCCTGGGGCGTGACCATCTCCGGCGTGTTGCAGCTCGCTCTGCTGATGGTCAACGCCCGCATGATCGGCGTGATGGAGGGGCTGGCGCGGCCGCATTGGAAACGCGTGCGCGAATTCTTTCTGATGCTGGGGCCGGCGGTGATCGGCTCGGCGAGCGGGCAGATCGCCATTTTCGCCGATACGATCATCGCCTCCATGCTGCCGGACGGCGGCGTCTCGTCGATCACTTACGCCGACCGAATCTATCAGCTGCCCAATGGCGTCATCGGCCTCGCGGCCGGCACTGTGCTGCTGCCGGAGATGAGCCGCCGCATCGCCGCTGGCGACGAGGACGGCGCCCATGCGGCGCAAAATCGCGTAATGGCGCTGACCATCGCGCTGGCAGCGCCTTTCTTCATCGCCTTTGTGACGATCCCCGAGCTCATCATGAGCGGCGTCTTCGAGCGCGGCGCCTTCTCGAGGGTAGATGCGGGGGCCGCCGCCGATGTGCTCGCGGCCTATGGCGGCGGGCTGATGGCGCTGGTGCTGATCGCCTCGGCGCGCGCCAGCTTCCAGGCGCATGGCGACACCAAGACGCCCATGTATGTCGCGCTCGGCGCCGTCGTCGTGAATGTCGGGCTGAAGATCGCGCTCTATGAGCCGATGGGCGCGCCGGGCCTCGCCACGGCGACCTCCGTCGGCCTCTGGATCAATCTGGCGGCGCTGATCGGCTTCGCCCTGCATCGCGGCGCGATGCGCTTCGACGAGACATTTCTGCGCGTCTCGATCGCGAGCCTCTGCGCGAGCCTTCCGCTGCTGGCGACGGCGATTTACGGCTATGGGCCGGCGATGGCGCTAGGCGCGCATCTCGGGCAATTGCGCGATATCGCCGCTCTGCTGCTGCTCGGCGCGGCGGGAGCGCTCGTCTATGGCGGCGTCCTCGCGCTCTGTCTGCGCGTCTTCGGCCTGCGCCTGTCGCAGCTGCGACGCTCCGCGCCTTCGTCGCGCTGAGCGCGCCCCCTCCCCAACCCTCCCCCGCTGCGCGGGAGAGGGGGCAGATTGCGCACTTCAACAAGATTTCGAAACGCCGGCCGCTTCCCTCTCCCGCAAAGCGGCGGAGGGGGAGGGAGGGGGCCGACGGGGCCGCGCAGACTCACAAAAACTGCGAGAGACCCGGCACCGAATCGGTGATTTCCTTCAGCTTCTCCTTGCCGACGAGTCCCTCCGCATGAGCGAAGAACTCCTTTGCGAGCGCCTGGCTCTGATCCATGGAGAGGCCGACGCTGGACAGGCGTCCGGCGAGCGCCATCAGATCGCCCCTGGAGCCGCCGACGAGACCGCCGAGCCCGCCCAAGAGCCCCCCGAGCAGGCCGCCATCGGCCGCCGGAGCCGCCTCGGCGGCGGCGATCGCCTCCTCGGCGCCGGGCAGCTTGGCGATGAGCTCGGCCGCCGGACCGCCCGGGAACTCCTTGCGGAAAAAGCCGAGCACATGGCCGGCGGCGAGCCTCGCCGTCTCGGCCTCGACGCCCAGCGCGGCGGTGATGCGGGCGATCAATTCTTCCATGGCTCTGCTCCTCTTTAAAAAGCTCGGTCTCGACAATTACGCGGCGATTGCGACGAATTCGCAGCCGGCCTCACTCGGCGTCGAGGCCATAGAGCGAGTGCAGCGTGCGCACGGCGAGCTCCGTATAGGCGGCGTCGATCAGCACCGAGAATTTGATCTCCGAGGTGGTGATGGCGCGAATATTCACGCCCTTGTCGGCGAGCGCCTTGAAGGCGCGGGCGGCGACGCCGGCGTGGCTGCGCATACCGATGCCGATCGCCGAGACCTTGGCCACATCCTTCGCGCCCGCGAGCCCGGCATAGCCGATCGAGGACTTGGCCTTCTCCAATATGGAGAGGCAGCGCTCATATTCGGCGGCCGGCACGGTGAAGGTCATGTCGGTCATCGTGTCGTCCGAGGCGACCTGAACGATCATGTCGACATTGACGCCGGCCTCGGCCAGCGGCACGAAGACGGCCGCAGCGACCCCCGGCTTGTCGGCGACGCCGCGCAAGGTGATCTGCGCCTCGTCGCGCGAGAAGGCGATGCCTGTCACGACCTGGGCTTCCACGATATCCTCCTCTTTGCAGATCAGCGTGCCGCTGTTGGGACGGGCCGGATCGTCGAAGGACGAGCGGACATAGGTGCGGACCCCATGGACCATGGCCACTTCCACCGAACGCACCTGCAGCACCTTGGCGCCGAGCGAGGCCATCTCCAGCATCTCCTCGAAGGCGATGCGCTCCATGCGCCGCGCCCTGGGCACGACGCGCGGGTCGGTGGTGTAGACGCCGTCGACATCCGTATAAATGTCGCAGCGATCCGCCTGGATCGCCGCCGCGACGGCGACGGCGCTGGTGTCCGAACCGCCGCGGCCGAGCGTGGTGATGCGGCCGCTCGGCTGGTGTATCCCCTGGAAGCCGGCGATGACGGCGACCTCGCCGCGCTCGAAGCCGGCGAGCAGCGACGAGCCGTCGATCGACTGGATACGCGCCGAGCCATGGGCGTCGCTGGTCAGGATCGGGATCTGCCAGCCGAGCCAAGAGCGCGCGGAAAGGCCGATAGTCTGCAGCGCTATGGCCAGAAGCCCGGCGGTCACCTGCTCGCCGGAGGCGACGACGGCGTCATATTCGCGCTGATCGTGCAGGGCGGAGGCGTCCTTGCACCAGGCGACCAGCTCATTGGTCTTGCCGGACATGGCCGAGACCACGACGGCGACTTGATACCCTGCCTCGACCTCGCGCTTCACATGGAGCGCGACATTACGGATACGCTCCACATTGGCGACCGAGGTGCCGCCGAATTTCATCACCAGACGAGCCATGACCGACCTAGATTGGCAAGACGATTGGAAAGACGGGCCCGGCTCGCGGGCGAGCCGGATGGCCGCTCGCATCCGACCAAAAGCGGGCGTATATGTGACGCCCCCACCGCCGGAGTCAACGCCGCGGCGGGGTTCCGCGTGCTTCGAGACGCCCGCTACGCGGGCTCCTCAGCATGAGGAGCGCCACTGGTGAAGGGAGCAATTCTCTCCCTCATGCCGAGGAGGCTCCGAAGGAGCCGTCTCGAAGCACGAGGGAGAGTTCCAGATCGCGAGCGCGGCCGCCGAGGCCGAACATAAGAGGACAAGCGTGCCGCAGCATCATGACCGCCCCCATTCCGCCAGCGTCGACCCGGAAGACGTCGACCGTTTCGACCGGCTCGGCGAGCTGTGGTGGGACGCCTCGGGCAAGATGGGCATATTGCATGAGATCAATCCGGTCCGGGTCCATTACATCCGCGATCTCGCCTGCCGGCATTTCCACCTGGACGGCGCGCCGCGCGACCGCCACGCCCCGCAACCCCTCGAAGGGCTGCGCCTCGTCGACATAGGCTGCGGCGGCGGCATTTTGAGCGAATCGCTGGCCGAACTCGGCGCAAAGGTCACGGCCGTCGATCCCGCGCCCAATAATATAGAGGTCGCGCGCCGCCACGCCGAGCGCTCGGGGCTCGACATCTCCTATCGCAACAGCACCGCCGAGGCGCTCGCCGAAGAGGGCGCGCGCTTCGATATCGTCGTCGCGATGGAAGTGCTGGAGCATGTCGAGGGACAGAGCGCCTTCGTCGCGACGCTCGGCCAGCTCGTCGAGCCCGGCGGCCTGCTCTTCCTCGCCACCATAGACCGCACGCTGAAGAGCTATGCGCTCGCGATTCTCGGCGCGGAATATGTGCTGGGCTGGGTGCCGCGCGGCACGCATGACCACGACAAATTCGTGCGTCCGGATGAATTGGCCGCCTGGCTGCGCCGCGCCGGCCTGCGCGAGATCGATCGCGCCGGCATGAGCTTCCAGCCGCTCACGCGCAGCTGGCGCAAGAGCCACGACACCGATGTGAATTATATGATGGCGGCCAAGAAGGGCGGCTGACGGTCTGCGCAATTCGAGCTGACGACGCGAAGGCCCCCTCCCTCACCCTCCCCCGCTTCGCGGGAGAGGGGGGCCGGCCAGCGTAGCGCGAAATCCCGATGAAGCGCGGAATCTGCTCCCTCTCCCGCAAAGCGGGGGAGGGTTGGGGAGGGGGCGCGCGAACATTTCACTTTCATCGACGCAGGCGGCTTGGCCAGCCTGACGTCAGCTCGGCGCGGCAAAATATGTCCCGTTTGTTTCGGGAGCATCGCCGCATGAGTCTGCATATTTCGCCTCCTTCGCCGCCGGACCTCGTCGACACACTCGCCGTCTGGCGCGCGCGCTTTCCACATTTCGCCGCGATGATCGACGCAGGCGAATCCCCGGTCAAAGCGCTGCGCTATCTCGGATTGGGTCTCTGGCAGGAGGGCGATGTGACCGGCGCGGTCGCCGCGCTGACGACCGCCGCCTCGCTGACGCCGGAAGACGCCGCCCTTCTCGCCGATCTCGGCTCCGTGCTCTGGCTCGACGACCGCAAAGCCGACGCGCTCGCCTGTTTCATCGCCTCGATCGAACGTGATCCGAGCCGCGTCCAGGCCTGGCTCACCGTCGCCGGCCTCTGCAACGAGATCGGTGAAATCGCCACCGCCGAGCACGCCTATCGCGCGGCGCTGGACCTCGACCCCGCTTCCGCCGAAGCGGCGACGGGGCTCGGCCTCATCTGCCTCGAGAGCCGGCGCTATGACGAGGCGGTCGCGCTGTTGCGCGCCGCCTTGGAGCGCGGCGTCGCGACGCCGGGAATTTACGCCTGCTACGGCCAGACGCTCTATCTGATCGGCGAATTCGCCGCTGCGCGCGCCGCATTCGAGCGCGCCGCCGAGGCGCTGCCCGAGGAAGCGCCGATCATCCGCAAATATGCGCTCGCCCTCTTCGTGGAGACCGCCATCGAAGCCTCGCCCGACGAGGCCTTCGCCGCCTATCGACGCGCCGCCGGCCCCCATGCGGAAAGCGACGACCGCGTCGGCCGCTCCGTGTTTCAGGCGCTCTGCGGCTTCGGGCGCAGAGAGGCGGCGATTCGCTTCGGCGAAGCGCTGCTGCACGCGGAGCCGGACGATCAGATCCTCCCCTTCCATCTCGACGCGCTGCGCGGCAGGCCGCATGAGCGCGCGTCGCGCGCCTTTATCGCCGCCTACTTCGACAAATATGCTCCGGACTTCGACCGCCATCTGGTCGAGACGCTGGGCTACCGGCTGCCCGAGACATTGCAGCCGCTGCTGGCCGAGACCGGACGCGCCTTCCCGCGTATCCTCGACCTCGGATGCGGCACGGGCCTCGCCGCGGCGATGCTCGCCTCCTTCGGCGCGGAGATCGTCGGCGTCGATCTCTCCCCCCGCATGCTGGACAAGGCGCGCGAGCGCCAAATCTATGCGCGGCTGATCGAGCAGGACGCAGAGGAATTCCTGGCCGAATCCGGCGAGCGATTCGATCTCGTCGTCGCGCTCGACATGCTCATCTATCTCGGCGACCTGTCGGCCCTGTTCACCGGCGCGGCCTCCCGCCTCGCCCCCGGCGGCGTCTTCGCTTTCAGCTTCGAGACCGGCGCCGGAGCCGATTATGCGCTCGCGCCCGCGGGCCGCTTCGCGCATGACCCGGCCTATGTCGAAAAACTGTGGGAAAAGGACTTCGTCCCGCTCGCCTCGCAGTCGACGTCGATCCGCATCGAGGCCAACCAGCCGGTCGACGGCCGGCTGGTTCTGCTGCGGCGGCGCGAAACTCTATAATTCGTCGAGCGCCGCCTTCGCCTGCTTCAGCAGCGTGTCGGCGGCGATGATCTTGTCTTTGTCGGGATCATGGGCGACGGCGTCGAAATCCTTGGCGAGCGCGGCGCTGAAGGCCAGCGCCGCGATTTTCTCGCGGGGATCGCTCGACCATTTGATGGCGAGTTGCGCATCGCGGCCGCCGATCGCCTCGGCGAGCTCCGGCGACAGCGCCGCGGCGGGATCGCGCTCCGAGAAGCGTATGTCGAAACCCGCATCCTCGCCGTCGAATGTGCAGGGCAGATAGCCCTCGACGGCGAAGGGGGCGTAGTCGTGATCCAGCGCGACGCCGATCTTGGTCGCGTCGATCGCCTTTTGATGAGCGGCGCGGTCCGGCAGTTTGCCGCGCTCGATATAGAGAATGTGCCGTCTGGCCATGGAAACGTCCCGTCTCGCGCGCTTCATTCGCGCGCCCGCGCCAAGCAGGAAACATTCCACTGAGGCGACCATCGGACGCGCCTCCGCCACTGGTTCGCCACAGGCTCGGGCGATAAACTCTGCCCTATGATTCGCCCAGCTTTCCTTCCCCTCCTTCTCGCGGCCGGCCTCGGCCTCACTGTCGCGGCGCCTGCCCTCGCGAAAGAAAAGCCGGCGGCCGAGGATGCGGCCACCGACGCCAAGGCCGACAAGAAGAAGCCCGCCAAGCCGGACGCAAAGAAAACGGACGCCGGCAAGCCCAGCGAAACGAAGAAGCCCGAGGCTTCGAAGAAACCCGCCGACGCGAAAAAGACCGCCGAGGCGAAGAAATCCGCCGAATCGAAAAAGCCCGATGCCGCGGAGGATTCCGAGGAGCCGGACGCCAAGACCGCCAAAGACAAAGGCGCCAAAGACAAGAGCGCAAAGGACAAGAGCGGCAAGGACAAGAACAGCAAGACCGCCAAGGACCAAGGCGGCAGGGACCAAGGCGCAAAGGACCAGGGCGCCAAGGACCAGGGCGCCAAGGACGCCAAGAACGGCAAGGACAAGCCCGCCGAAAAGGAGAAGCCCGGCGCCAAGACGCCGACGGCCGTCGGCTCCTTCGGCGACTGGAACGCCATGACGGCGCATGGGCAGGGCAAGGACAAGACCTGCTATGCGCTCGCCGAGCCGAAGGACCGCCAGCCGGCGAAACTGCAACGCGACAAGGCCTATGTCTTCATCTCGACGCGGCCGGCCGAGAGCGTGCGCAACGAAGTGGCGATCATCCTCGGCTTCGCGTCGAAGGACGGCGGGGCCGCCAGCGCCGACATAGACGGCGACAATTTCGAGCTCGTCACCAAAGGCTCCAACGCCTGGGTGAAGAATCCGGCCAAGGAAAAAGAATTCGTCGAGGCGCTGAAGAACGGCTCGAAGCTCACCATCAAGGCGCCCTCCGCCAAAGGCAATGTGACGACGGACAGCTATTCGCTGAAGGGCCTCTCCGACGCGCTCGGCCGCGTTCAGAAGGAATGCCCGTAGTCACGCCAATCCTCGCGAGCGAAGCGAAGCTTCGCGCTCCGCTCGCGATGACTCGCCGGCTCACTTCACGCCGATGACCATCGAATCCGGCCCGAGCAGATGCTCGACGCGCGTCTGCGAGAAGCCGGCCTCGCGCATCCAGCCCTGGCAATCCGCGCCGGTGTAATCGAAGCCGCCGGGCGTCTCGATCAGCATATTGAGGCTCATCAGCAGGCCGAAGGCGTTGGTCTTGCGCTCGTCGTCGATGAGCGCCTCATAGACGATGAGCGCGCCGCCCGCGGGCAGCGCCGCATAGGCCTTTGCGAGCAGATGGCGCTTCTGTTCGAGATCCCAGTCGTGGAGGATATGCCCCATGACGATGACGTCGACCTTCGGCAGATCATCCGCGAAGAAATCGCCCGGATAGAAGCGCAGCCGATCGGAGAGGCCGTTCTGCGCGATGAAATCCTCGAAGATCGGTTTCACCTGCGGCAGATCGAAACCGCCGCCGGTCAGATGCGGATGAGCGCGCGCGACGGTCGCCGGGACCATGCCCTGCGCCGCGCCGACATCGACGAAGGTCTTGTAGTCCTTCCACGGGAATTTCGCGGCGATGGCCTGCGCCGGCCCGGCGCTGATGCCGCTCATCGCCGTGAGGAAGCTGCGCAGGCGATCGGGATCGGCGTAGAGGGCGCCGAAGAAATCCTTGTCGCCGGCGTTCTCGCTCTGCGCCTCGCCGGTCTTCAGCGCGTCGGTGAGGCGGTTCCAGCTCGAGAACAAGCGCAGATTGGACATTTCCAATATTTGCCCGACATAGCTCGGCTTGGCGCGGTCGAGGAAGAGATCGGTCTCCGCCGTATTGCGATAGACGCCGCTCTCGCGCTCGAGCATTCCGAGCGCGACCAGCGCATCGAAGAAGTCGAGCGCCGAGCGTTGATGCAGGCCGAGCCGACTACGCAACGTTTCGGCGTCCGCGGGCGCTTCCGCCAGCACGGTGAAGAGGCCGAGCTCGACGGCCGAGAGCAATGTCTTCGAATTCCAAAAGGCGAAACCGAGACCGAGGATTTTTTCCGGGGAGAGTTCGCTCGTCATCTTTGTCCTCACATAGAGATCAAACTGGAATCTCGACGCGCGTCTCCTTCTCCCGTTCCGGGAGAAGGTGGCGCCGCGAAGCGGGGTCGGATGAGGGCTGCTGCGGTTCGCGGCGTTTCAAAAGCGTTTCAATATCGCTGAGGCGGGTCGGTCCCTCATCCGACCCTCGCTTCGCGAGGGAACCTTGTCCCGCGAGCGGAAGAAGGTCGCGCCTTTACTTTAGTTACGCGACGCTGTCTTACCATTTCACGCCGCGCCGGTCGACTTTGCCTCTACAGCCGTCACTGTCCCGTGCGGGAAAACCACTCCTCTTCGCTGATGACCTCGACGCCGAGCTCCTTGGCCTTCGTCAGCTTGGAGCCCGCCCCCGGCCCCGCCACGACGAGATCGGTCTTCTTCGACACGGAGCCCGAAATCTTCGCGCCGAAGCGTTCGGCCTGCGCCTTGGCTTCCTCGCGCGTCAGCCGCTCCAGCGCGCCGGTGAACACCACCGTCTTGCCGGCGACGGGCGAGGCGCTCTCCACCTGCGGCATGGGCTCCAGCGTCACATGCTCGAGCAGCGCGTCGATCTCGCGCTCATTGTGCGGCTCGGCGAAAAAGTCATAGAGCGCCTCGGCGACGACGACGCCTATGCCTTCGATCGATTCGATGCGCTCGCGCTCCTCGCTCCCCGGAGCGGCGAGGCGCGCGGTCTCGCGCAGGCTCGCGAAATCCATAAAATGCCGCGCGAGGCGCTTCGCATTGGTCTCGCCGACATGACGCATGCCGAGCGCAAAGAGGAAGCGATTGATCGGCACGCTGCGCCGGACGTCGATCGCCGCGAAGAGATTGCGCACCGAGGTCTCGCCATAGCCCTCGCGATTCTCGAGCTTGGCGAGGCTCTTCCTGTTTCGCTCGGCGAGCGTGAAAATCTCGGAGGCCGTGCGGATCAGCCCTTCATTGAAGAATGTTTCGATCTGCTTGTCGCCGAGACCTTCGATGTCCATCGCATTGCGCGAGGCGAAATGCTTCAAGCGCTCGATCGCTTGCGCCGGGCAGACGAGCGAGCCCGTGCAACGCCGCACGACATCGGCCTCGCCGGTCTTCTCGTCGATCTCGCGCACGGCCGCCGAGCCGCAGGCCGGGCATACATGGGGAAAATCGTAAGGCTTCGTCCCCTCGGGTCTTTTGTCGAGCACGACCTCGACGATCTGCGGAATGACGTCGCCGGCGCGCTGCACGACGACAGTGTCGCCGACGCGAATATCCTTGCGCGCGATCTCGTCCTCATTATGCAGCGTGGCGTTGGAGACGACGACGCCGCCGACCGTCACCGGCTCCAGCCGTGCGATCGGCGTCAGCGCGCCGGTGCGGCCGACATTTATGTCGATGCCGCGCACGATGGTCTTGGCCTGCTCGGCCGGGAATTTATGCGCCACCGCCCAGCGCGGCGCGCGCGAGACGAACCCCAAGCGAATTTGCAGGCCGATGTCGTCCACCTTGTAGACGACGCCGTCTATGTCATAGCCGAGCGTCGCGCGGCGTGCTTCTATATCGCGAAAATGCGCGAGCATTTCATCGGCGCTGGAGCAAATCTTCGTCAACGGATTGGTCGGCAGGCCGAAGCTCGCGAGCGCCTGCACCATGCCAAATTGCGTGTCGGCGGACATGACGCTCACCTCGCCCCAACTATAGGCGAAGAAGCGCAGCGGCCGGCTCGCCGTCACATTGGGATCGAGCTGGCGCAGCGAGCCCGCGGCCGAATTGCGCGGATTGGCGAAGAGCTGCTTGCCCGCCGCCGCCTGCCGCTCATTGAGCGCGAAAAAATCCGCGCGCCGCATATAGACTTCGCCGCGCGCCTCCAGCACATCGGGCCAGCTCTCGCCATGCAGGCGCTGCGGAATTTCCTCGAGCGTGCGAATGTTGGCGGTGATGTCCTCGCCCTCATAGCCGTCGCCGCGCGTCGCGGCATAGACGAGCGCGCCTTTCTCATAGCGCAGCGAGCAGGAGAGGCCGTCGATTTTCGGCTCGGCGGTGAAGAGAAGCGGCGCCTCTTCGGAAAAGCCGAGGAATCGCCGCACGCGCGCGACGAATTCGTGGACTTCTTCGTCCGAAAATACGTTGCCGAGCGAGAGCATCGGCACGACATGTTTGATCTTGGCGAATTTCTCCGTCGGAGCGGCGCCGACCTTGCGCGTCAGAGAGACGTCGGAGGCGAGTTCCGGAAAGGCCTTTTCCAACGCCTCATAGCGCTGGCGCAAAGCGTCATATTCGGCGTCGGAGACGGTCGGCGCGTCGTCCTGATAGTAGCGGCGATCATGCTCGGCGATCTCCTCGGCGAGCCGCGAATGTTCGAGCTTCGCGCGGCGCGGCGAAAAATCTTCGATCGGCGTGGGCTTTCTCTCTCCGCGTTTGCGGGAAGGAGCGTCATCAGAGGCCATGACAACATCCGAGCATCAAAAACCAGCGCGCGCCCCTTCTCCCGCCTGCGGGAGAAGGTGGCCCTCGCGTCAGCGAGGGTCGGATGAGGGCTCGCGCCGCTTCAGCCGTTTACGATCATTTGCGCGATGACGCAAAGCAGTCGAGATTGGGATATTCGCAGCGGCCCTCATCCGACCCGACTTCGTCGGGCCACCTGCTCCCGGGACGGGAGAAGGGAGCAACGCCTGCCCCTACGCCGCCTCCGGCGCCGCGCCCACTAGCCGGCGCGCCTCCACCGGGCTGATCGGCCGGCCGAAGGCGTAGCCCTGCGCATAGGCGCAGCCGAGCTGATAGAGCTCGATCGCATCGGACTCCGTCTCCGCGCCCTCCGCCACGACATCCATGCCGAGATCATGGGCGAGCGAGATCAGCGAGCGCAGAATCACCGCGCGCGAGCCCTTGCCGGTCTGGCGCACGAAGGAGCGGCCGATCTTGATCGTGTCGAAGGGAAAGCTCTGCAGATAGGCGAGCGAGGAATAGCCGGAGCCGAAATCGCTCATCGCGAGCCCGGCGCCGAGCTCCTTCACGCGCGCCAGCATTTGCGCGGCATATTCGGGATTTTCCATCACCAGCCCCTCGCTCAGCTCGAGCTTGAGACTGCCTTTGACGATGTCGTTGCGCATCAGCACGCTTTTGACGTCGCGCAGCAGATCGTGACGCAGCAGTTGCCGCGAGCCGACGCTGACGCAGGCGAAGATCGGCGGATCGACGGCCAGCGCGCGCTGCCAGGCCGCGAGTTCGCGCGCCGTGCGCTCCAGCGCCAATAGGCCGAAATCGACGACGAGGCCGGTCTGCTCGGCGACTTGGCCGAATTCGCTCGGATCGAGCTGGCCGAGGCGCGGATGCTCCCAGCGCAGCAGCGCCTCGAAGCCGGCGATGGTGCGATCCTCGAGCCGCACCACCGGCTGGAAGAACACTTTGATTTCCCCGCGCTCGAGCGCGCGCCTGAGATCGGCCTCCAGCGTCAGCCGGTCGGAGCGCTGCGCCCGCATCGCCGGACGGAAGACCTCTATGCGATTGCCGCCGAGCCTCTTGGCGTGGCGCAGCGCGATTTCGGCGTCCTCGAGCATGTCGTGGCGGTCCGGATGCAGCTCCTTGTCGAAGAGCGCCACGCCGATCGACACCGACAGGGAAATCTCGCGATCGGTGAAGCGCACCGGCGTCGCCAAAGTGCGCCGCACCGATTCGGCGAGCGCGATCACATGGTCGACATGGGTCTCGGAGACGAGAATAATCGTGAAACGATCGCCGTCGAGACGCGCCAGAGTGTCCTGCGGCTGCAACAGCCGGGTCAGGCGATGGGCGATGGTGAGCAGGATCGAATCGCCGGTGGCGACTCCGACCTGCTCGTTGATCTGGCGGAAACGGTCGATATCGACGGCGAGTACGGTCGGCCGCACGCCGGCCTCGAGACCGGCGAAGACCAGCGCCGCCTCCAGCCGATCGAAAAATAATTCGCGATTCGGCAGGCCGGTCAGATTGTCGTGGACGGCGTCATGGAGCAGCCGCTCCTTTGCGTTGCGCTCGTCGGTCACATCGGTGAGCGTGCCGACGACGCGGATGACCTCGCCATCCTGCCCGATGACCGGC
>Ga0265328_10000218_pt1 | contig 26093 bp, 23 predicted proteins | sample 41624metaG_FD_202086 | JGI IMG/M metagenome (GOLD analysis project Ga0265328, IMG submission 202086) | Rhizosphere microbial communities from Carex aquatilis grown in University of Washington, Seatle, WA, United States - 4-16-24 metaG | ecosystem: Host-associated > Plants > Roots > Rhizosphere...
ACCGTCACGCGTCTGCTCGGCCTTGGCCATTTGCACGACGGGGCCCGCCCCCGAAACACACACACGCCCATCCGGCCGTCGGCGCCGCCACGGGCCGCCGGCGCCGACCGGACGCCCTGGTCCATGCGCCGCAACCGCATTCTGTTCGACGCCACCGCCACCTATCGCTCGGGAGACGCCAACGGCATTCAGCGCGTCATCCGCGAAATCGCCAAATTCGGCTTCGCCAGCGCCGACGCGCTGCCGGTGATCATCGACAATGGCCGCCTCATCCCCTTTTTCGATCATCCCTCGCTTCCCGACACGATCGAGCCCGCGGAAGGCGATGTGCTGGTGCTGCTCGACGCCGGCTGGAACCATGTCGACGAAATCGAGCCGATCGCCGAGATAATCACGCGCCGCGGCGGCCGCGTCGTCGCCGGCCTCTACGATCTCATTCCGCTCAACCATCCGCTGAGCGTCTGTCCGCAATTGCGCCGCGCTTTCGCGGGCTGGATGGAGCGCGTCGTATTGAAGGCCGACGCCGTTGTCTGCATTTCGAAATTCACTGCGATGGAGTTCAGCGCCTTCCTCGCGCGCAGCCAAAGCCCGGTCAAAGCCGGGCTGCAAATCGGCTGGTGGCGTCTTGGCGCCGATTTCAATCAACGCCGCCTGCCGCCGGCCTCGCGGCGGATCGTCGCGCAATTTTCGAAGCGCTCGCCGGTGTTCCTCAGCGTCGGGACATTGGAGCCGCGCAAGGGCTATTCGGTCGCGCTCGACGCTTGCGAGCAATTATGGCGCGACGGCGTCGACATGCGCTATTGCATCGTCGGTCGGCCTGGCTGGCAAAGCCGCGGGCTGGAGCTGCGCATCCGCCGCCACCCCGAATACAAGCGCCGCCTGCTGTGGTTCGACAATGCGAGCGACGCCGATCTCGCCGAATGCTATCAGCGCGCCCACGCCCTTCTCTACCCCTCCGCGCTGGAGGGTTTCGGCCTTCCGCTCGTCGAGGCGGCCCGCCACGGCCTGCCCGTCATCGCCTCCGATCTCGACGTGTTCCGGGAAATCGGCGGCGACGCGCCCCGCTATGTCGAGCCGCTCAATTCTGCGGAACTCGCTGCGGCGATGCGCGACAGCCTCACGGCGCGAAAGCAGGGCAGCGCGCCAGCCTTCTATAGCTGGCGCGAATCCGCCGACGATCTTTTCCAGATGATCGGCGGGGAGCGTTATCAAATCCAGATCGCGGATTAAGAATCGCGCGCATGGTCCCGCCGCCGCCACGCCCGGCTTGAGAGTGCCCTCCTTGCGCCGTTATTCTTTCCGCCGCTTGCCGCGCCCCTTGATTGGCGCGTCGTCCGCGCTTGTTAAAATTGCGACGCGCGTCGCATCGGACAAGCGTCCAGGAGCTGCGGGAGGAAGACATGATGTCACGGGAAGAGCACGGAGAATTGCGCGAAGTCGTCGCTGTTTTCGATACGCCGGAAACATTGCAGGAGGCTATCGACGATCTCCTGACCTCAGGATTTGATCAGGCGGATCTCAGCCTCCTCGCCACCGTCGAGACCGTGGACGAGCGGCTCGGCCACAGCTTCGACGCCGTCGCCGAACTCGCCGACAGCGCCACGACGCCCCGCGCCGCTTATGTGTCGACCGACTCCATCGGCGTGGCGCAGGGCGCGCTTGTCGGCGTGCTCGCCTATATTGGCGCGCTCGCGGCGGCGGCCGCCGCAATTGCGGCCGGAGGCGCCATGCCCCTCGCCATCGCCGGCGCAGCGCTTGGCGGCGGCGGCGGCGCGTTTCTGGGCGTTTATCTCGCCCATCGCTTGAGCCAGCACCACGACCGCTATTTGGGCGACCAACTGAAGCGCGGCGGACTGCTCCTCTGGGTGCGCGCATGGGAAGACAAGCGCGAACAGCAGGCGAGCGAAATTCTCGCGCGCCATGCGGGGCGGAACGTCCATGCGCATGTGTTCGGCGCGGCGGCGTAGCGCGCGCCGCGACAGCCGCTTTTCTTCGCCCACGGATTTTGGCCCCCGGGTTTTGGCCCCCGAATCTTCGCCTCTGGAGCGCGGCCGGGGGCGCATCCGGCGCGACCCGCGAGCAAATCGCCCTTGCCGCCGGGGGCGCCAGCGCCTACATCGGCGCGACACTCTGGCGACGGAACGCGCAATGGACAGGAACGAGGCGAGCGATTTTCCCGGCTGGCACGGCACGACGATCGTGCTGGTGCGCAAGGACGGCAAGACCGTCGTCGCCGGCGACGGACAGGTGAGCCTTGGCCAGACCATTATGAAAGGCAACGCCCGCAAGGTGCGTCGCCTCGGCAAGGGCGATGTGATCGCGGGCTTCGCCGGCGCCACCGCCGACGCGTTCACCTTGTTCGAGCGGCTGGAGGCCAAGCTTGAGCAATATCCCGGGCAATTGACGCGCGCCTGCGTCGAACTCGCCAAGGATTGGCGCATGGATCGCTATCTGCGCCGGCTCGAAGCGCTGATGATCGTCGCCGACAAGGATGTCGGCCTCGTGCTCACCGGCTCCGGCGACGTGCTGGAGCCTGAGGGCGACGCGAACGGCGCCGTCGCCGCCATCGGCTCCGGCGGCAATTACGCGCTCGCCGCCGCCCGGGCGCTCATCGACACGCCGCAGGACGCGGAGGCGATCGCCCGCAAGGCCATGGCCATCGCCGCCGATATTTGCGTTTATACAAATCACAATGTCGTCGTTGAAAAAATATGAGCGCGGCGCGTCAATGAGCCTCGAGAATGACCGCCGGCGCGACCAGACGGCCCCTTGGCGGCGCGGCGCAACGGGCCATAAAGGCCGGCTTCCCGCGCCAGGGGCTCTCGACGCCCTGCGTCGCCGCGGCGCTGAAACCCGCTTTCGGATAATAGGCGGGATGACCGATGACGAAAAACAGGTCTTCGCCCACAGCCTCCAGCGCGCGCAGCGCATAGCCCATCAGTTGCAGGCCGACGCCCTGTCGCTGGCGATCCGGCCGCGCGGCGAGCGGCGTCAGAAAGGCGGCCTTCCGCATCCCGGCGGCGTCCGTCTCCAGCAAGGCGCGCGAAAAGGCGATATGCCCCAACGCGCCGGAGGCGTCTTCCGCCAGCCATTCGCCGATAAGACAATCCGCAGCGCGCAGCGCGTCGAGAAATGTGACGACGTCTTCCGGGCGAAAGGCTTGGTCGACCAACTCGCGAATTGGCGCATGGTCTTGTAAATCAGCGATGCGGAAACGAATATTCATCGGCGGGAGCTTAATCGCCGCCTCTCGCAAGCGCAAGAAATCCGCTGTCCCGTGACGGGCGGCGCCCGAAAGAAGATTGAAGGATTGCCCGCCATGGCCGATTTCTCGCCGCGCGAGATCGTTTCCGAACTCGATCGCTATATCGTCGGCCAGAAAGAGGCCAAGCGCTCCGTCGCCATCGCCCTTCGCAACCGCTGGCGTCGCCTGCGCCTCACCGGCCAGATGCGCGAAGAGGTGCTGCCGAAAAATATTCTGATGATCGGCCCCACCGGCTGCGGCAAGACCGAGATAGCGAGACGCCTGGCGAAGCTCGCCAATGCGCCATTTCTAAAGGTGGAGGCGACGAAATTCACCGAGGTCGGCTATGTCGGCCGCGATGTGGAGCAGATTGTGCGCGACCTCGTCGAGGTCGCGATTTTGCTGGTGAAGGAGCGCCGCCGCAAGGATGTCGCGGCGCGCGCCGCGCTCGCGGCGGAGGAGCGCCTGCTCGACGCTCTGGTCGGCCCCGGCTCGTCGCCCGCGACGCGCGATTCCTTCCGCAAGCGCCTGCGCGCCGGCGAATTGGACGATAAGGAAATCGAAATCGAAATCGCGGCGGCCGGACCGAGCGGCCCCATGTTCGAACTCCCGAATATGCCGGGCGCGAGCGTCTCCGCCTTCTCCATCGGCGATCTCTTCGGCAAGGCTTTTCAGGGCCGCGCGAAGGCGCGCAAGCTGCAGGTGAAGGACGCCGTCGGCCCGCTGACCGCGGAAGAAAGCGACAAGCTCATCGATCAGGAAGCGCTCGCGCGCGAGGCCATCGCCGAGGTCGAGAACAACGGGATCGTCTTTCTCGACGAGGTGGATAAAATCTGCGCGCGCGAAGGCCGCGGCGGCGGCGGCGATGTGTCGCGCGAAGGCGTGCAGCGCGATCTCCTGCCGCTGATTGAAGGCACGACCGTATCGACGAAACATGGCTCGGTGAAAACAGACCATGTGCTGTTCATCGCCTCCGGCGCCTTCCATGTCTCCAAGCCCTCCGATCTCCTGCCGGAATTGCAGGGCCGGCTGCCCATCCGCGTCGAACTCGCCTCGCTGAACGAAGACGATTTCCGCCGCATTCTCACGGAAACGGAAGCCTGTCTGACGAAGCAATATTCGGCGCTGATGGCGACGGAAGGGCTGGAGCTGGAATTTACGCCGAGCGCCGTCGAGGCCATCGCCAAAGTCGCCGTTCAGGTGAACACCTCCGTCGAAAACATCGGCGCGCGCCGGCTTCAGACGGTGATGGAGCGCGTGCTCGACGACATCAGCTTCTCGGCCTCCGACCGCGCCGGCGAAAAAATCTCGATCGACGGCGACTTTGTCGAGGAGCATATCGGCGATCTCGCGAAGAACCGGGATTTGAGCCGGTTTATTTTGTAAGCCCTTCGCCATGAGCTTCGACGCCGCCCGCCGCTCGCGCACATCCGCGGCGGCGATGCGTTCCGGCGGTGAACGGAGATTCCGGCTGCGACCGGCGCAAACGACCTTTTTCGAGGCGCGGGGGACGCCGCACTTGCGCCGCCTCGCCGCCTTCGACATAAGGGCTGCCGGCTCTCTCTTCACGGACGCCCCGTGGTCATTGCGAGGGGCGCAGCGACGACGCAATCCACGCCCCGCCCGCGCGGCTCTGGATGGTTTCGCTGCACTCGCGGGTGACGGACAGGTTTCCGGCTTTCACACTCCTGGCGCACACATGTCCAACTTTCCCCAGCGCGTCTTCTCCGGCGTTCAATCCACCGGCAATCTGCATCTCGGCAATTATCTCGGCGCCATCGTCAAATTCGTCGAGTTGCAGCAGACGCACGAATGTCTTTATTGCGTTGTCGATCTGCACGCGATCACCGTGCCGCAAGACCCCGTCGCCCTGCGCGACAACACGCGCGAGATCGCCGCGGCCTTCATCGCCTGCGGCGTCGATCCCGAAAAGCATGTGGTCTTCAACCAGAGCCAGGTCGCAGAACATGCCGAACTCGCCTGGGTGTTCAACTGCGTCGCGCGCATCGGCTGGCTGAACCGCATGACGCAGTTCAAGGACAAGGCCGGCAAGGACCGCGAGAACGCCTCCATGGGCCTGCTCGATTATCCCGTGCTGATGGCCGCCGACATTCTGCTCTATCGCGCGACGCATGTGCCGGTCGGCGACGACCAGAAACAGCATCTTGAGCTGGCGCGCGACATTGCGCAAAAGTTCAACAATGATTTCTCCGCCTCCATCGAGCGTCTTGGCCTCGATTATCTGGCGCGAGACGCGGAGCAGATCGCCACGGCGAAGGCGGAGACGGGTTTTGGCGCCGCCTTCTTCCCGCTGCCCGAGCCGCTCATCGCCGGCCCGGCGACGCGCGTGATGAGCCTGCGCGACGGCTCGAAGAAAATGTCGAAATCCGACGCCTCGGATTATTCGCGCATCAATCTCTCGGACGACGCCGACCAGATCGCGCAGAAAGTGCGCAAGGCCAAGACCGATCCCGAGCCCCTTCCCTCGGAGGAAAAGGGCCTCGAAGGCCGCGCCGAAGCCGATAATCTCGTCGGGATTTACGCCGCGCTCGCCGGGCGCAACAAGGCGGATGTGCTCGCCGAATTCGGCGGCGCGAATTTCTCGACGTTCAAAAATGCGCTGGTCGACGTCGCCGTTGCGCGCCTTGCGCCCATCACCGCCGAAATGCGCCGGCTGAAAGCGGATCAGTCCTATATCGACGCCGTGTTGCGCGACGGCGCCGGGCGCGCCCGCGCCATCGCCACGGAAAACATGAATGCGGTGAAGGATATCGTCGGCTTTTTGCGATAGACGAACGTGAAACGGATTTAAGGGGCCGGACGCCTTTGCGCGCCCGGCCCTATTTGTCCTGCGAGCGATAGAGCGGATAGAGTCCGCCAAGCGACAATTTTCCGAACACGCCGGCGAAGCGAAAAACATAGTCGGTCAAAGCCGCGCGCCCTTTCGCGAGCGCGACCGGAAAATACAGCGCCAGCAGCCCCGCTTGAACCAGCGCGCGCGCGCGAAGCATCCAGCGCGCATGATCGACGCGCGCAGTGGCGTTGCGCGCCAGAATGGCCGCCGCCGCCTGTCCGCCGGCGTAAAATCGGCGAAACAAATAGCGCCTGTCGCATCGGCTCGCCGGCACAAATTCGCGCACCACCGCCTGCGGCGCCCAGCCGAAACGCCGCCCGCGCTTCTGCAAGCGACAGAAGAGATCGTAATCCTCGCCGCCGCAATTGCCGAAGGCGGGATCGAAGGGTTCCGCATCGCCGAGCGTCGAGGCGCGGCGATACAGCGAATTATTGGTCGCCAGCGAGAGCGTCGACAGCTTCTTTTGCCCGAAAGCATAAAGCTCGAAGCCGGCGGGCTCCGCCAGCCGCCGCGAAAACAGAGTGAGAATAGCCGGCGTGACGCGCTCCGGCGCTTCGAAATCCGGCTCGACGCCGCCGAACATCACATCGAAGGAATGCGCGCGAAACGCCGTCTCCACCGCATTGAACCAACCGGGCTCCGCCGTTTCGTCATCGTCGATGAAAGCGACATGATCTTCGGCGCTGGCGCGCACGCCGGCGTTGCGGGCGACGGAAATATTGGGCGGATGCGCTTCCAGCCAATGAACGGGAAAGGCGCTGCGCGCCGCCGCCGCCGCCACGACCCGCGCCGCGCCGCCGTCGTCGCTGTTGTCGACGACATAGACCGCCGGCCGCAGCGTCGGCGACATATCCTGCGCGATCAGACTGTCGAGCGCCCGGCTCAACAAATCTTCGCGCTTGTAGGTGCAGATGATGACCGCAAGTTCGAGGGAAGCGTCGTGCGTCATGCGCAGCCCGGGATTTTCGAGGAGGAGCGCGCCGGCGCGGCGTCGCTGCGCGCCAGCATTATCAAGAGCACGACGAGGTTGCAAAAGGGATTGCCGCGCATGAACAATGTCGCCTCTGTGAAATTATGCAGCACATGCACAAACAGAATGAGAGCGATCATGGCGTAAGCCTGCCGCTCGCCGCCGCGCGGCGACGGCTCTATCGCTTTCGTCGCGGCGGCGCCCATGGCGCGCAGCACGCAAATGACGGCGACGACCACCATCGGCGCGCCAATATGGAGGCCGAGTTCGAGAAAGCCGTTATGCGCCTGGTTAATCACGCCCTTGTCGACATCGCCGAGCCAGGTGCCCGGCTCCAGCCTGGCGAGCGGATCATTGTCGTCGCCGACATCCCAAAAGGCGCCGTAACCATGTCCGAGCCAGGGATGGGACATGATGGACTTATAGGCGAAGGCCCATAGCTCGCTGCGGCCGGTGAAGGTCGTGTCCTTCACAAACAGCGCAAGAACCGCCTCCGCATCGAAATCCGACGCCACATACAGGCCGAACAAAACGCAAAGCGCAAGGGCGAGCGCAATGAGCACGACAAGCGCCGCCTTTTGGCCGAGATGCTGAACCGCAACGAACAACACGCCGACGCCGAGCGTCGTTGCGGCGAGTCCGATGGAGGTCTTGCTGCGCGTGAGCACCAGAAACACGCCGGCGAGCGCCACGCCGCCAAGGCCGAGGAGAATGTCCTTGCCGCGGCTTTGCCCCACCGTCCAGATGACGCCGACGATCACAGCGATCATCGCCACCATGCCGGCCATGTTCTTTTGGGTATAAAGGCCCTTTGCGCCAATGTCGCTGACAGCGAGCGAGGGGACGAGCGCGACGCCCGCGAGATTGACGACGATAACGCCGCACAGCGTCGCGAACAGCGCGGTGTGAAACCGCTTCAGGCTGGTTTCGCTCACCGCGACTGCCGCGGCGATAACGGTGAGCATGGTGAATAAAGTCGCGCGGCGCAGGCTGAGGCCGGGATAAGCGGACCAGAGGACGCTGAGCTGACAAAAGCCGATGATCGCAAACAGCAGGGCGTTGTCGCGGCACAGGCGCCAGGCGACGACGCGCTCGCGCCACAGCGCATAGATCGATGCGGCGAAAAGGCCGAGCACGACAAAGCGGTCAAGAGGATTGCCCTCGACGCGCTCCGCGGCGGATGTCGCAGCGAAGGGCTTTGTGCCGACGAAAGTGTAGATCAAATAGCCATAAAGCAGCAGATTGCGGAGCGCCTCTGGCGGAGGCTTTCGGTCAGCGTCAGCCTCCATCGCGGCGCTCATTCGGGCATCGACCCTTCGCAAGCATTCATTATTTATGCGCGGCCACTATTCGCCGCATTTCTTTAATTTGCGTTGCCGGACGGAAAATGCGCGCTATTGCGGTACGAATTTCGAAACGACTCGCGTGATTTAAGCGACGAGATCATGTTCAAGCGGCGAGTTCATCGGGCGGAAAAATATGGACCGTGTCAGCGTCGTCATCCCCACATTCAACCGCCCCGCGGGATTGCGGCGGGCGATTGAGAGCGTCGCAAAGCAAAGCGGTCTTGCGGACGCCGGGATCGAGCTGATCGTCGTCGACAATTCGCCGCAGGGAAACGCCGCGGGCGCCCTCGCGGACATCTCCTATCCGCTTCGGCTGCTGCACGAGCCGCGCCCCGGCGTCGCCAATGCGCGCAACGCCGGCGTGCGCGCGGCCACGGGGGCCTGGATCGCCTTTCTCGACGACGACGAGGAAGCGAGCGACTGCTGGCTTGCGGAACTGCTCGCGGCGGCGAAAGACGCCGGCGCCGATGCGGCTTTCGGCCCCGTCGTCGCGCGCGCCGAGGAAGGCGCGATCGAGCCATTCGAAAAATATTTCTCGCGCGCGCTCGACAAGGGCGCCGGCGCCGACATCACCGATCGCGCGGCCTATCTCGGCACGAATAATTCGCTGTTTTCGAAAGAGCGCTGCCTTGCCGCCGCGACGCCCTTCAATCCAGGCCTTAACGAAACCGGCGGCGAAGACAGCCTGCTGCTGAAACAGCTTGTGCTCGACGGCAGGCGCTTCGCCTGGGCGCCCGAAGCCCTGGTTATCGAATGGACATCGACGCGCCGGCTCAATTGGGCCTATATCTGCAAACGTAAATTCCTCAGCGGTCAGATTCGCGTGTTCGTGCTTCGCATGGTCGAGCCCCCGCAATGGCGCGGCGTCGCCTTCTGGATGTGCGTCGGCCTCGCGCAAACCGTCATCGGCGCGAGTGCGGCGCTCGCGCTCACGCCCTTCGGCGGCGCCCGCGCAGCCAGGGCGCGCGTATTGCTGAATGCGGGTCTCGGCAAATTATTCTGGGGCCGCCGCTTCCGCCCGTTGCTTTATGGTCCTGGACATATCTCATGAACCACACAACGCCTTCCCGACGAGACCTTTTGCGCCGGCTGGCGGCGGGCGCCACTTTGCTGACGCCCGGATATGGCTGCGCCAGGCCTTCGCCCGCCGTCGTCATCATCGACGACGCCGCGGCCGGGCGGCCGATCAGCCCCTATATTTACGGGTCGAACGAGATTGGAACGATGGACGGCGGCGAGCCGGCCGCTGTGCTCGACGCCCGCGCGGGCGTCGCGGCGCGCCGTCTCGGCGGCAATCTGATGACGAGCTATAATTGGACCAATAATGCGTCCAACGCCGGTAAGGATTACGAACATTCGAACGGCTCCTTTCTGCTGGATGCGCTTGCAATTCCGAAATCGGAATGGTCGCAGCCCGCGGCCGTGATCGACGCCATGCTGCGCTCCACGCATAATATGGGCGCCGCCAGCCTCGTCACCGTGCCGATCGTCAATTATGTCGCCGCCGATATGGACGGCGCCGCGTCGCCCGCGCAAGCCGCGCCCTCGCGCCGCTTTTCCGCGGTCTCCTGGGCGGCGCAGGCGCCGGCGCAGGGCGTCGACATGCCTCAGCTTTTATCTCTGCTCCGCCGCCGCCACGGCGCGCCGGGCGCCGGCGGCGTCTTCGCCTATGCGCTCGACAATGAGCCGGGTCTGTGGACGACGACGCATCCGCGCATTGTGCGCCGGCAGCCGACCATCGCCGCCTTCATCAAGCGATCGCTCGCCGTCGCCGCCGCGATCAAATCGATCGATCCGGTTGCGAAAATATTCGGCCCCTGCTGCTGGGGCGCGAGCGAAATGACGACGTTCCAGGATGCGCCGGACTGGCCGCATTACCAAAGCTACGGCAATTTCCTCGCCGCCTATCTCGACGCCTTCCGCCGCGAATCCGAACGTCTCGGCGTGCGCCTGCTGGATGCGCTGGACATTCATTGGTACCCCTTCAGCAATGCCGGCGATCTCTTCCGCACCGAAGATCCGCGCCTTGCATCGGCGCTGCTCGCCGCGCCGCGCTCGCTGTCCGATCCGCATTTCCATGAGCAAAGCTGGGTGCCGGACGCTTTTTCGGGATCGGACCTGCGCCTGCCGCTGCTGCCCGCGTTGCGCGCGCTGGTCGACCGCTGGTATCCCGGCGTCGAAATCTCCATCGGCGAATTCAACTATGGCGGCGCCTCCCTGCTTGCGTCGGGATTGGCGCTCGCGGATGCGCTCGGGCGCTTTGGCGATCAGGGCGTGTTTTGGGCGACCCATTGGGGAAGCCTCGCCGGATGGCTCAGCGAATCCTATCGGCTGTATCGCGCCAAAGATCGCACGCAGGAGCGCTTCGGCGCACAGGGATTGCCGGTCGAGGCGCATGTTTCGCCGGAGCTTGCCGCTTATGCGGCGCGTTCGCCGACATCGAACCGCCTGCATCTCGTCGTCATCAACAAAAGCGCCGCGCCGACGCCGCTGACGATTTTGTTCAAGACCAATCGCACGCGCAGCCTCACAGAGGCGCTCGGCTTCGGCGCCGCGCATCCGCATTTTGGCCAGGTGCAGGAAAGCGCCCAGCTTCACAATGGCGCGCTGAGCGTCATTGTTCCGCCGCTCGCCGCCCGGCGCTATGTGCTTGAGTGAAAGCTGCGCGCCAGCCCCTCGTCGAGCGAGAGGCCTGGCCGCATCGACAGATATTTTTCGCACGCGCGGATTGAATAATCCGCGCGGCGCGAAAATAAACGGCGCTCGCCGCCTGTCGGCAGAAGCGCCGCGCCGCGAAGGCCGCGAACGCCAAGTCGCCGCGCCGTTTTCGCGACAGTCGCCAATGCGGCGAGCGCCAGCAGCCGCGCGCTGCTCGCCGGCTGCGGCGCGGGGCGGCCGGAGGCTTTGGCGAGCGCCAAAAAATAATCGTTCCAGCTGAGCGTCTGCGCGCCCACGGCGTTGAGCGCAAGGAACGCCGGCCAGTCTTCCGAGGCCTCCGGCGCCAGCAGGCGCTGCGCCCCCACAGCAATCATCGCCGCAAGATCGTCGACATGAATCAGCGGCGCGCGTCCATCGCCGACAAGCGGCAAGGCGCCGGCGTCGAGACGCTCGATCATCTTGTCGATCCAGAAGCGGCTGCCGGCGCCGTAAACGGCGCCGGGCCGCAAAATCAGCGCGCGGCGCTTCCCGGGCGCGGCGGCGCCCCAAAGCCGAATGCGGTGCTCGCAGTCCAATTTCGCGCGGGCGTAAGCGTCCAGCGGCTCGCCCGGCGCCGCGCTTTCATCCACGACGCCGTCGCGATCGCCATAGACGGCGATCGAACTGATATAAATCAGCCGCGACGCCGACGCTTGCGTCATCGCCTCCAGCAGTGTCGACAGCTGCGCGCCGAGGCTCGCGTCATCGCCGAAAGCGGCGTGTACCACGAGGTCTCTGCCCTTGACCGCCGCGCGAATTTCCTCTGCGTCGTCGAGATTGCAGGCGACCACGTCCCTGCCGTCGGCCGTCCCCGCCCCGCGTCGCGAGCCCGCAGCGACGGACGCGCCCGCCTCTTTGAGCGCGCACACAGCCGCAGCGCCGATAAAGCCTTCGCCACCGACGACCAATATGTTCGGCGCGGCGTCACACATCTTTGGCGTCCAGTATCTGTCCCCTCCGGCGCGCCGGAAGGAGATAGCCGAGAATTCGATTGAACGCCTCTTTCGAGAGGAGGCTGACGAAGCCTGCATACAGCACGACGCCGGCCAAAACGGAAATGACGAGCATAATGACGGGCGAGACATTCGGCGCAAGATGCGGCCCCAGCGCGACGAGCGCGCCCATGGCGCCGCTGGCGATCCAGGCCGGCGCCAGCGCCGCAAGCCGCTCGCGCCTTGGCCAGAAGAACAGACGCCGCGACATCAGCAACGCCATCGCCGCCTGCAGCGCGTCGCCGAAAATGCGCGACAGGCCGACGCTCAACGACCCGAGATCGACCGCGACGAGGAGCAGGCCCAGCGTGCCGACGACGCCGGCGAGATTGGCGATCAGGCTGAATTCCGGTCGTCCGCCGGAAGCCTGAGCGGAATAAATGAGCCGCGCCGGAAGAGCGATCGCGCTGCCGAGCGAGAGGCAGACGGCGATGTTGATCGCCGGCTCCCAGCCGGGGCCGACCGCGAGCGGCAGCAGCAGCGGCGTCACAGCCGCAAGGCCGACGAAGACGGGGGCGATCGCCAGCGCCGCCTCCGCAATCACCTTGCGCAGCCGCGCGGCGAGGCGCACGCGATCATTCTGCGCCGATGCGAAATAAGAGAAAGCGAGATTATGGCTCGTTCCGCCAATGGCGCCGCGAATGGGCTCCACGAGGCGCATCGCAATATTCACATAGCCCAGCGTAGTGACGCCATAAACCGCGCCGATCAGCCCGGTGAAGGCGAGATAGGTGACATTGTCGGCGAGCCGGTCGACAAGCGAGAGACCGGCGTATCTCCGCAGCTCCGCAATATGGCGGGACGACCACTTCGGAAGCGTCCAAAAGCCGATGCGCCATTGCAGGATCGCCGCGCGGAAGACGACGATGAGCACGCGCTGCGCGATAAGCGCCCAGACGCCAAAGCCCATTGCGCAGAGCACGAGCGACAGCGTAACGCCGATCAAATGCGAAAACAGCGACGCGATCGAAATATCGGAAAAGCGCCGCAGACGCCGCGCCAACCCGGTTATGACATCGGCGTGTCCTGAAAAGAACACCGAGGCCATGCAGGCCGGCAGAAGCAATGCAATGTCCGGCTCGTGATAGAAACCGGCGAACAACGCGCCGAGCGGAACAGACAGAAGCGCAATCGCCAGCCCCGCGCCCCAGCTCGCGGCCAGCGCGGCGCGCAAATGTCCGCGGCGCAAAGCGCGGCGCTGCGCCAGCGCTTCCTCAAACGGCGTGCCGACAAAAACCGAGGCGACGTTGATGACGGTGAGGACAATTGCCGTGACGCCGAAGTCATGCGGGCTGAGCAGCCGAGAAAAAACAATCGTTCCGCCGGTCAAAAGCGCGAGACGGCCGATCGTGTCGGCGCCGGACCACCCTAGCCAGACTAATAATCGAGATTGCACGGGATTGCTCTCTAACTGCTTGGCGCCGCATCGACAAACAGGCCGCGACGCAAAAGACGGCAGGCGCCGCTGCGGCGCGTGCGTTATCGACTTAGTGCATGTTGCGCAAAAGTTGAATAGACTTTCGCGATGAGAGCATTCTTAAGGTTTTGATTTAGCGTAAACTCCGCTCACTCGGACGCGTCCTTGCGAGCGGCCGGGGCGCTAATTCGAGCCGTATTCCGCGCCAGAGTGCGCCGTCGTCTCGCTCACATCCAGATGGTCGCGGGATGCGGGCGAGCGCGAGCGCAACTTTTTATTCCGCAGAAAATCGACGAGATGGAACGCAACGCGGCTCGTCATTTTCGACGACACCAGATAGCCGCCGCTATAGGGCGTCATTTCCGGCCGCCAGCGCGTCTTCGACACGTCGGAGCCCGTCGACAGATTCAAAATGCGGAAACCGTTTTCGATCGACCATTTGATCGCTTCGGCGACCGTGGTCGTCATCACGCTGAAGCGCCCATAGTCCGCGTCATAGCCGGAAAAATAGAGGTAAATCTCATCGCCGAATCCAAAGGCGATGCGCGTTGCGACGATCTTTCCGTCAATCCAGAGCTGGAAGACCAGCAATTGATTGCGCGCCGCCATTGCGCGGCAATAGTCGAATAAAAACCCCTCCGCCTCCGGGGATGAAAACACGTCGCCATGGTAAATCGTGTCGGTGCGCTCCGAGCGCGCGCGATGCAGTTCAAGAAATTTATCGAGCGCCGCATCCGTTTCTTCCGGCGCGCGAACGACTTTCAATTCGAACGGCCGCTTCTCCCGCGCCAGGGAGTTATAGCATTTGCGCAGCGACTCCTTGATGTTGCGCGACAGGCCGCTCCTGAACGTCTCCCAGCTCGCCGGAAGATTGAAAAAATAGTCGACTCCGCCGAGCCGCTCATCCGGCCAGTAATCGCCCGTCCACGCGAAATCCTCGCCGAGCTGCAGGCCGCGCCATTGCACCCAATCATAGCCGCCGTCGCGCTCGAACTGATCGCGCAGCGCCGTAACGACGGCGCCGGTCATGCAGGGGCTGCAAATGGGTCCGCGCAATTCGGTGACGTAATTGTCCGCGCCGATAAATTGCAACTCTCGCGTGCACAGAACGCCGCGTCCCGGACGACGGCTGAGAAACATGGGCGCGACGCCGACAAGCGCGCCGGCGTCGTCGCGCACCACATAGATGCGCAATTCATCGGCGGCGGAAAACCGGCTGCGGCGATAGTGTTTCCACCAAAGCTGCGTCCAGAGCGGCGAGGTGAAGGGAAAGCGCGGCGACAGCCCCGCTTCGAGCTTCTCCCATTCGGAGACGAGCCCGTCGATATCGTCGATATGTGTGATCGTTGAGACTGTCAGCACGGCGCGGCTTCCATCAAACGAGTGAATATTTTCATCGCGACTTCGTCGACGATTCCGTAATCGGCGCGATAGCACGCGTGGATTTTCTGATAGGAAACGTCGATCAGATCGTTTCGTTTCGTTCTTGGCATAAGCGATTGGTGAATGCGGTAACGGATAGAGACGCCGTCGAGCATCGCCGCGCCGAATTTTCGGATCGCGCGCGCGAAAAAATCGACGTCTTCGACCAGCGGAAGCTCCGCGTTGAATCCGTTCAACGGCGCGATGCACTCGCGGCGGATTACCGCGGCGCTGCAGACGAGCGGCGTTGGCCCGAACAGCATGGCGGCGGCGAGACCGCGCCTGGAGCCAAAGCGCAAAAAGCGACGCGCGCGGCGTCGAGCCGCGGCGAAATAGGAAATCTGCTCGGAGAGATCACCCTCTCCAAAGGGCTCGACCGCGCCGAAGACGACGCCAATGTTCGGGCTCCGCGTAAATAATTCCTTAACCGCCGCGTAATGCCCCGCAGGCACAATGTCGTCGTCGTCGAGGAAATGCACAAAGGCGCCGCGCGCCTTCGGCCATCCGAGATTGCGCGCAATCGCCGGCCGTCCGTTGGACGGAGCGAGATTGCGAAGATAGACGACAGTGTCGTAAGCGGCGGCGACGGCGCCTGCGGACCCTTCAGGATCGTCGTCGACGACAATGACTTCAGTCGTCACGCCCGCCTGCGCACGCACGCTGTCAATCGTCTGCGCGAGCAGCGCGGGACGTCCTCGGGTGGGAATGATGACGGAGAAGTCCGGAGACAATTCAACATCCTTCAGTGCGGCGGCCTGAGCATTTTTAGCAAAATTGCGCGAGAGACTCTGAGTCAATCAAGAATTAACCCTATTTTTCTATTGTCCTTTTTCAATCGGCCTCGCGCAGAGTCGTTGGAATCAAGCGTCTTATGTCCCAAAGCGCCCATTACGCAGACCAACACGCCGCCGCGCCGGCCGGGGACAATCCCTGGAGCCGCGCGGCCGAAGCTGTGCTGCGTCAGGCGCGCGCGCATGTTTTTGCGATCGTCGGCGCCGCTGTGGCGTGCGGCGTCGCCGGCGCGGCGATTAAAGCGATCCTGCCGACGAAATATAAGGCGACGGTCCAGATTCTCATTGATCCCCGCGGCTTTCAGCTTGCGACGAGCGAAGCCGTAACCGGGCAGATCGACGCCAATTCCGCGATTAATTTCGTCGAGAGCCAGCTTGGCGTTCTGCATTCGGATCGCGTGCTGCTGCGCGTGTTGCGTGACGAGCAACCTGCCGGCGAGAACCTTGAACAGAACGGCGATAAAGAGTCGCGCGCGCTGATCGCGCTCCAGAAAGCGCTCGCGGTGACGCGCGCCGAGCGCAGCTTTCTCGTCGATGTGAGCGTAACCGACGCCGACCCCGCTTTCGCGGCGAAACGCGCCAACGCCATTGTGAAAGCCTATATCGACATTGAAGTCGTCGACCGCAATGCGACCGCGAAGCGTCTCGCCTCCGAACTCAGCGAAAGAGTGGACGGGCTGCGCCATGCGGTCAATGACGCGGAAACAAATCTGGAAAAATTCCGGCGCGATCACAATCTTGTCGGCCTGAACGAAAGACTGGTGATCGAGAAGAGAATTACCGAGGCCTCCGCCTCCTTGTCCGCCGCCGAGGCGCGCGAGACGCAGTTGCGCGCGCGCATGGATCAGATTGAAAAAGGCCCGCTCAATCTGAATGTCGTCGGCGCTATGGGAACCGACCCCGAGTCGCGCACGCTCACGCTGCTGATTGACAGCATCAGCGCCGATCGCGCTGAAATTTCGCAGCTCGCAAGCGTTCTCGGCGAGAAGCACCCGTCCCTCGCCAGCGCGCGCGAACGCATGACGCGCAATCAACGGCGCCTCGACGACGCCGTCCACGCGTTGCGTAAATCGGTGCGCAATCAATATGACCGCGCTCATGCCGAGAAGAAACTCCTGTCCAACACGTTGGAGCAGCTGTCGTCGCAGCTCACCAAAGTGCGCGAGGACGAAATCGAAATGCATTCTCTGGCGAGCACGCTCGACGGGAATCGCAAAATTCTCGATTCATTCGAGACCCGTTCGCGCGAAGCCCGCGAATTCGGCCAGATCGATCTGACGCAAGTGCGCGTCGTGTCGCCGGCTTTGCCGCCGGTGGAAAAGGGTCGGCTCTTCGGCATTGTCGCCTTTGGCGGGCTGGGCGCGCTGGGCGGCGGCCTTCTCGCGCTCGCCGGCTTCGCCTTTTTCGGCGCCTGGCCCGCAGCTCAAGGCGGCGCAGCGCGCAACGCATTTTTCGCGGGCGACGAAAGCAAAAACACACCGGCGCACACGGCGCGCGGCGCGCGGCGCGAACAGCTGCTGGAGCCGCGCTTTCGCCGCGCGATCGATACGTTGTTGATGGATGTGCTGAACGCCGGCCGACGCCGCAAAAGCTCGACCTCGGTTCTGACGACGGCGCGGCGCGATGTCGACGGCAAGTCCGACATCGCGGTCACTCTCGCCTTCGCCGCCGCCGCACGGCGCCTCAACACATTGCTGATCGACGCGGATATCGCCCATCCGTCGCTGAGCCATCTTGTCGAGCGACAGGCGCCGACGGGCCTCGTCAATGTGTCCGGGAAGTGGCGCCCGGTGTGGCGCCTCGTCGACGACGACGATCTCACGGTCATGCCGGCGCTGGACGATGAGGACGAGATCTGCCGGCGTCTGCAAGCGCGCAAGGATTGCGATTTCATCGACGGCATCGCGCATAATTTCGATTTTGTCGTCTTCGACGGCGCGCGCGTGGAAATGGATCAGGAAATCCGCGAAATCGCGGAGGCCGTCGATCACATTGTCATCGCCGCGCCACGGGAGGGCTACGCGCCGGGCGAATTCGACCGGCTCGTGAGACGGCTCGGCGCGCCGCGCAAAAAATGCCGGCTCTTTCCTTACGACAGCCTTCGCCCGACAAGGTGACGTTCGTCACGCGCCTGCGGCGGCGTCCTGACTTGCGGCGAAATCCACGAGGCGCTCGTTGAGCGCGCGCCGCTCCGGCAGGGACAGCGACAGCGTCGATTGCACAAGGCACATGAGATGTTGCGGCTCCAGCGCGCGCACAAAAGCCGCCTGATCCGCTTCTCCCGAAAATTCCTCGGTCCAGCGCGTGTGGCAGAGCGACGACGCCTCTGCGACATGCCCGGCGGCATCGACGCCGAGCGCGCATTCGACGAAGACGCCATAAAGAATATATTCGGAAAAATGCTGGCGCCGCGCGAGCGTGACCCGCCAATCGCGACCGGAAATCGCTTCAAGGCGTTCGGTGAGTTTGCGAACCGCGGACCGGCGCCACAGAACCAGCGCGTCGATGTAATCGCCGCCATGATATTCGTCCGGCGGCAGATTCAAAAGCTCGCAAGCCGCAAGATGCCACAGCTTGTGGCTTTGCCGTTCGACGGGATCCGGGTGCTGGTAGAGGCGCGCCTTGTCGCCGTGCAAGACATGCTCAAGATGGAACGGCCGCACGAAAGCGCTGTCGCTGTCGCAAAAGAGCACGATTTCCGTCGGCGCTGCGTGAGCCGCCGCGATCTTCATAATCTGCTGCGCAATCCAGCCGCGGACCGGCCGCGAGAAGGGCGTCGCATAAATGTCCCGGCGCGGCAGCCGGAGCAGCGCGCGCCAGCGCGGCGGCGGCAAGGGAAGCTTGACGAACCAGCGCGGCAGCAGCCCGCCGCTCTCGGAAATGATCTGACGGCGCGACGACGCCAGAACCGAAAACAGCGCGACGTCGTTTTCCGGCACGATGAGCTGATGCAAAATCGTTTCGGGAACGAAGCGATCGACGCTCTCGCACAGAATTTTGCAGGCGTCGAAATCGCCGCGGAATGATTTTGTGATGAGTGTGGCGCGCTTTGCGTCGCCGTTCGCATCGCTCATTTCGCCCACTCCATGGGGTCGATCGGGGCAAAGCCGGACAGAACCGGCGCGGGCGACGCAAAGCGCTCGGGGTATTGCAGCTTTTCCGTCACCTCGGTGATATGCACGGCGAAGTCCGCATCGAGCCGGCACGGCCTGTCGTCGCGAATGGCGTCCGCAAGCTCCCGCACGCCGCGCATAAAATCCATCATCGGGCGGCCGGAGCCGCCGACGAACTGGCGCTTGCGCGCAAGTGGAACCTTGCGGCCCGGCAGCAAGGCGCCGAGGCGACGTTGAAGCACGCGCATCACGCGCCCTTCCGCAAGCGGACGTTGGCGCACGGCGCTGGCGTAATCCCAGATTTCGCCGATTTCGAGCGCGCCCTCTTCGCCGATGACGCGAAAGCGATGATCGTACGGCGCGACAATGGAATTGGTGAGGCGCGCGACGACGCCGTCGTCAAACTCCAGCAGACCGACGGAAAAGTCCGGCGCGGGATCGGGCAGCGGCGGCTCGGTGCGCTTGTCGGCGATCAACAGCGACGCGAAGGAGGTGACGCGCCGCACGGGTCCGAACATCGCGCAAAGCAGCGTGAGCGCATAGCCCGAATGTTCGAAGGTGCAGCCGGTCATGAATTCATTGCGGGCGGGCCAGGCGCGGCCGCTGCGGCTGACCCAGTCGCGATAATTGGCGCGGTGGATCATGCCGTCGTCGAGTTCGGCGTAAGCGAGGCGCGGCTGTCCGACGCGCCCGTCGCGCACCGCCTTCCACAGCGTCTGGGCCGATTCTCCAAGGAGATTGCAGGGAGCAGCAGCAAGTCGTCGGCCGGCGCGGCGCGCCTGCTCCCGCAGTTCGGCGGCTTCCGCATAAGCAACGCCGAGCGGCTTTTCCGAATAGACATGCTTGCCGGCGGCAATCGCTTCGCGGGTTAACTCCGCATGACTCTCCGGCGTCGTCAGATTGACGATAATCTCGACTGCCGGGTCCTCCAGCATTTCCCGATAGGAAGCATAGACGCGGTCGCCCCAATAATTTTTATAGGCCGCCGCACGCTCAAGATCGCGGTCGAAGACGCCGAGAAGCTGCATTTTGTCGCTGTGATGCCGCAGGCAATAGCGATAGGAGTCGGCGATGTAACCGCATCCGACGACGGCATAGCCGACCTTGTCCATGTTACGCGGCCTCTTGAGGAATGTCTCAAGGCAACGCTTTGACAGGCGGATTATAAAAAACCCTTAAGCGCAGCCGTTCGACACGGCCGCCGCGCGGTTGCGCCGACGCCGGCGCCCGCGTCCGAGATCCGCGGAAATCCGGGCCAAAGGAGGCCTCCGCCCTGCGGCGGCGCTCCCCGGCGCGTCTTGTTTTGGAGCCTGAACCTGAAGAGTAAAAATAATGAACAATTTTAATCGCGCTGCGTTATAATCAATGGTTAAGCACGCGTTAATTCGTAACCATTGTTTTTTAGACAAAACACTTACATTTGTTAGCTTGAATACCTAAAACACAAAGGGAATATTTGAACGACCGGAGGTTTTGTGGGATGTTGAGGGTGTCAGGCGAGGCAACGCTTACGCCAGCAAGTTTGAAGTCTCCGCGTCGGTTCCGGTCGCGTCAGTTCCGAAAGAGTGCTCCCATGGCTATGACCCACCAACTTTTCGCGTCGAAGCCGCACACGCGACGCTCTGGATTCGCCGGCGCCGTCGCGATCAATGCGCCGACGCTTGCCTTTGCAGTCGCAGAGGTCATGAAACGCGCCGAGCGTGGCGAGGGATTCACCCTGTTCACGCTCAATCTCGACCATCTCGTGAAAATGCGGGAAACGCCCGCCTTCGCCGCCGTTTACCGCCGGGCGAACCTCGTCACCGCCGACGGCTGGCCGATCGTGTGGCTCGCGCGGCGCGAACATGTCGCCTGCGAACGCACCACGGGCGCCGATCTCGTCGACCCCGTGTGCAAGCGCGCGGCGGAATCCGGCGTTCCCGTTTATTTCGTCGGCCCCGGCGCCAACGCTCAGGCGCGCGCGCTGACTGCGCTCAAAGCGCGCTACGAAAAGATAAACATCGCCGGCGCAAGCGCGCCCTGGTTTTCGGCGCAGCCCGCCGCAGAAGACATAGACGCGCTCGCGGAGCGCATTCGCGCAAGCGGCGCGCGTCTTGTCTTTGTCGCGCTTGGCGCGCCGAAACAAGAGCTGGTCGCCGATCTCCTTGCGGCCCGCTGCCCGGGCGTCGGCTTTATGTGCGTCGGCGCGGCGCTGGATTTCATCTCCGGCGAGACGCGCAGAGCGCCGATCTGGATGCGCACGACCAATCTCGAATGGCTGTGGCGCATGTTGCACGATCCGCGCCGGCTCGCCTGGCGCTATGCAAAATGCGCGGCCATCTTCGCGCTTTTTGCACTGGACCCGCAAGGCGCCGGCTGGCGTGGCGGCGTCGACTCGTCACGCTGACCGCCATCCCCGCGCTCGCGCTATTTTTTCGGCGCCGCGCCCAAATGGTCGGGCGGCCCGCGCCCGTCCCCCAGCGCCAGCGACGCCCCGGCCGCGAGCGCCGCGGCGAGCCACTTCTTCGCCCGGCGCGCGGCCTCCTCCAGCGGCGCGCCCTGCGCCAGCAGCGCGGCGATGGCGGATGACAGCGCGCAGCCGCCGCCGTGCGTGTGGCGTGTCGGCGCGCGCCGCCCCTCAAGACGCAAGACCCGGCCCTCCGCGACGAGCACGTCGTGAGGCGCGCCGGGCAAATGCCCGCCCGTGACCAGCACGGCGCAGGCGCCGCGCGCGATCAAAGCCTCGCCTTGCGCGGCCATCTCGTCCGGAGTGCGCGCGAGCGCCATGCCGGTCAGCGCCGCCGCCTCGTCGAGATTGGGCGTGATGAGCCGGGCGAGCGGCGCCAGACGCAAAATCGCCGCCGCCATGCCGGCGCCGCTCAAGGGCGCGCCCTGCGTCGCCGCCAACACCGGATCGATGACGATATTCCGCGCGCCGGCCCGCGCCAGCGACGCGCCCACGGCGTCGGCGATGTCGGCGCGGGCGAGCATTCCCACCTTCACCGCATCGACGCGAATATCGTCGAAGACGGCGTCGATTTGCGCGGCGACCTGTTCCGGCGCCAGCGGCCAGACCGCGGATACGCCGCGCGTGTTCTGCGCCGTGAGCGCCGTGATCGCGCCCATGCCGTAGCAGCCGAAAACCGAGAAGGTTTTTATATCCGCCAGAACGCCGGCGCCGCCCGAAGGATCGCTGCCGGCGATGGAGAGCAGGCGCGGGCGGGTCATCCGCCGGCCGGCAATGTCAGCACATCCGCGGCGCCGTCGTCGCAGCCGATCGCGAGCCGGGTCCCCTTCGCATCCCAGGCGAGCGCGGCGACGCGCGCCGCCTCCCCGCTCGCGGACGGCCGGCGCACGAGAATTTCCGAGCCGTCGGTGATGCGGCAGAGCAGCACCATGCCGTCCAGATACCCCACAGCGACGACCGCCGCTTTGGGGTGACAGGCGACCTGCGTCACCAGCACGTCGGCGCGCACGCCGCATTCGCGGGGCTGCTGACCCATGGGGCCGTCCTTGCCCTGGAAGGGCCAGAGAATGCAGGCGTCGGCGCCGGAGGTGGCGAGCCATTTGCCGTCATGCGACCAGGAGAAAGAGCGCGTCTTCGCGGGATAGCCGGCCATGCGCAAATTGCGCCCGTCCGCGAGCCGCCAGCCGTGCAAGGTGTTTTCCTGCATGGAAGTGACGATAAAGCGCCCGTCCGGCGACACGGTTGCATCGAGATGCGAGCCTTTCCATTCCAGAAGCTCCGGCGCCGCGTCGGCGTTGGGGAACCACAAGGAGACGCCGTTGTAATGCGCGATGGCGAGACGATAGCCCTTGGGCAGAAAGGCGAGCCCGCGCGAGGCCGACGGCAGGGCGACGCTTTTCGTCTCCCCTTTCGCGGACATGACGAAGGCGGCGCGCCCGGCGCTCCAGGCGACAGCTCCATCGGCGCGCACGGCGAGCGCATCGATCCATTTGCCGGGCGCCTCCGCCAGAACGGCGGCGACGCCTGACGCGTCGGTCGCGACGACGCGACCGTCGTCGCCGCCGGTAATCAACCGCTTCCCGTCGCTGACGGCGGCGAGCAGTCCAGCCTCCGAATGCGCCGCAATCCTGCGCGCATCCGCGCCGGCGCCGAGCAGCACCGCGCCTTGCGCCAAAGCGAAAGCGGGCGCGCCATCGATAAAGGCGGCGCCAACGACGGCGTCGCCAGCGTCATAAGCGACGACGGCGGAGGTTAATGAAGCAGCATCGGCGGCGTCGGTCACTTGCGTCCTTTCAAAAAAACAGTCGTGCGCATAATGCCGCAAAGCCCGCCGGACATGAAGGGCGCCGCGCAAAGAGGCGCCCCGCGCCTTGTCGCTCCCGCGCGCTTGTGCAATGGAGACCGCCCGGCCGCAGATCACGCGGCCATGAGCTTTTGAGCGGAAATGTCGGTCAGCGACGCCTTAACTGATATTATTGTGGCGGCGGCCTGGCTGCAAACTGCGGCGGCCGTCGTCGCCGCTTATTCCAAAACGATGATCCGCCTGCGCGTCGGCTCCGTGCTCGCCAATTGTCTCGGCCTGTTCGTCGGCGCGGCGGCCGCCAACGCCGCGGTGTTTCTACGCCACCTCATTCTCCTGCCGATGGACCTTCTGCGTCTGCGCGAAATGCGCAAACTCGTCGCCAGCGTTCGGGAAGCCGCGGACGGCGACCTCAATGTCGAATGGCTGAAGCCCTTCATGCATCCGCTGACGCTGAAACAGGGCGCGCAGCTGTTCCGCAAGGGCGAAGCGGCGTCCGAAGCTTTCATGCTGATCGACGGCGAGATGGAGCTTCCGGAGTTGCACGCGACGCTGAAACCCGGCGCGCTGTTTGGCGAAATGGCTCTGTTCACGCCATCAGGCGCCCGCACGGCCTCGGCGCGGGCGCTCTGCGATTGCCGCCTGCTCGCCATCACTTATGAGCAGTTCGAGCAGATCTATTTCCAAAATCCGCAATTCGGCTTTTATCTGACGCGGCTGATGGTGCGACGCTTTCAATCCAATCTGCACCGGGCGGAGGCGGGCCTGCTCCCGGCGCCCGCCGACAGCGCCGGAAAGGCCCGGAACGGCGTCGGCGCCGCGTGAGCAGGCGGCTGCACGCCCCTCATCGCCCGACGCCCGCCCGACACGCCGCTACAGGCTCGGCCGGTAATCGGCCTCGCCCCAATGGCGCATTCCGCCGGCGCGCTCCCGCCCCCGGGCGCTGGCGGATAATCCGTAGTGGCGCGCCAGCCTGTCGAGCGCGATGCGCAGCACGATCTTGCCCGAGCGCGCCGGCCATCCACGTTCACGCTCGACGATTTCAAGCCCTTTGAGAAAACCGCAGACGTCGGTCAAAAGCCCGGCGAGATCCGGCCCGACGGACGCATTGGCCCGCGCAATGCGCCGGCGCGCGTCGAGCGCGACATCGGCGAGCGGCGTGGCCGTAGCTGGCCCGCCGCGCCGCGCCGACGCCGAAGCGTCCCAATTGGCGGTGACGCGCTGACGCAATTGCGCCTGCTCAATGTCGCGGCGAAAGCGTTCGCCCGCCTCGATCTGTTGCGCATCGAGAAAGGGCCTGCCGCCCTTGTCCTTGCGGCGCGCCAGCCAGGCCAGCGGGCTTTCGCTCTCATTGACCAGCGACGGCGGCGCGCCCTTGTCGATCGCGCGGCGCTCGATGTCCGCATGTTGCGCGATAAAACCGTCGATCTCCGCCGGCGCGGCGAGACGGCGCGCGAAGGCCCGGCCGGCGTCGGTGAGCGTGAGCCGGCCGGCCCCGTCCCAGGCGGCGAGCCCCCGCGACACAGCCTCTTTGGCGGCGTCGAGCGGCGCCAGCCCCCGCGTCAGCGTCATTCCCGCGCGCGTGGCGAGCACGGCCACGCGCGCGGGATCGATCTCGCTGACGACGGCTCTGCCGTCCGGCTCGGTCAGGCCTTCGACAAGGCGCCGCGCCGCGCGCGAGGGCTCATTTAAGGATTTAATTCCTGTCATCGATCTGCTCCAATTCATCGCTGGAAAAGGCGCGCGCAAAATCGCGAAACATGGCGAGTTGCGCGATAAGCGCTGCATCGAGGCACGCGAGCGCAAAATCATCCGCCGGCGCGTCGCGTGAATCCTCAATGCGCGCAAGCGCATGGCGGATCGTGGCGCGGTCACGCGCAAAGAGCGCGGCGCAAGTAGAAATATCCGCGCAAAACGTGACGTTCTGGAGATAAATCGCGAGTTGGCGGGCGCCTGCGACGCGCGCGTCGCCGCGCGTGGCGCCAGCGAGCCGCGCCGCGGCGACGCCTCGCGCAGCGCCCGCGACAGAGGCGCAAAGCCCGGCGAGAATCGGCGCGCGCCGCGCACGCCGCTGGAAAATTCCGCGCATGAAACGCCTTCCGACGATGGATCGGCGCGGCCCGGCCGGACATTCCGACACAGATCCGCCCTAAACGCCGTCAGGCTACGACATGTTTTTATTCCTATACAAGGAAAAAAATACTTACCCCCACCGATTCCTCCGACTGCATTCTTGCGGGCTTTCGGAGGCGCAATTCATGACCCAAAAACTCGCGCGGCTTTCCGCCGCCCCCGGCGACAGCCTGTCCCAACGCGCAAAATCGGCGCTCGACGCGACCGTGCGCGCCGGCGTTGCGGCCTATGACCGCAAAACCGCCCTCGCCCGCTTTCCCCGGCTCTCGCGCGCCGTGATCGACAGCCGCGATCCTGCCGCGGCGAAGCTCGTTCTGCATGAGATTGAAAATGCGTTGCGCAAGGAGCGCAGCCGCGCAGGCCACTGGAGCTACGACCTCAACCGCCACATCGGACTGCTGACGGCGTTTCGCGCGGAAGAGGATCGGCTGCGCGCGTTGGAGGCGCCGCAGAGATAGTGACGATGCGCGATCACCCGAATTGCGGGCCGCGTCTGGCGACGGCCAGCGCATGTCCCAGCTCTTTCGCAAGCTCCGCCTTCTGCTCCGGGCCAAGAAAGGCGCCGACTTCAACGCTTTCGCCGCGAAACTCCAGAGCGACCCGCTCCGTGCCGAATTCGGCGTGGGTCTCTTCGACGAGCCGCACCCAATTGGGGTTGAAGCGCCACTCGGCGCGTGCGCCCCTGGCGCCGATCCTGACGAAGACGAGTTCGAGCGGCGTCACGTCCAGCGTCTCGTAATTGCGGGCGCTGCGAAAGCTGACCTTGAAGGCGACAAACAGCGCAAGCGCGTCGAGCCCCATAAAGCCGGCGACCGGCCAGGCGCCAATGGCGAAAAAGGGCAACGACAGAAAAATATTGGCGAGGGA
>Ga0265328_10000219_pt1 | contig 26012 bp, 21 predicted proteins | sample 41624metaG_FD_202086 | JGI IMG/M metagenome (GOLD analysis project Ga0265328, IMG submission 202086) | Rhizosphere microbial communities from Carex aquatilis grown in University of Washington, Seatle, WA, United States - 4-16-24 metaG | ecosystem: Host-associated > Plants > Roots > Rhizosphere...
CGACCGCGGGCGGATACCCGGGACAGCGCTCGAGCGCCTTGCGGTACAGGCCCTCGGCGTGTCGCGCGTCGTGCAGCGCCAGATCGCGCAACGTCGCCGCGCGCACGAATGCGTGCGCCGCCACCTCGCCCTGCCCCTGATCCCCCTCGGCCTCGAATGCGTCGGCGAGCCCGATGGCGTCGCCGGCCTCGGCGTGCAGAGCGATGCGCGACGCGAGCGCCAGCAGCGCGACCGCCGACAACGCGCCCGACGACGCGCCTGCGGGTCCGTCCTCGGGCGCAGCCGCAGGCATCGCGGCCGACCAGGTCGCGGCGTACCTGCGCGCGAGATCGATCGCCTCCATGGCGCGGCCGGCGCGCCCCAGCGCATCGACCAGGCGCGCCGCCGACAGCAGCTCGTCCTGCGGGATCGCCGAGCCCTCCATCGTCTGCTGCAGCAGCTCGACGCTGGCCAGCTGGTCGGCGAGGTCGAGCATGTCGGTGGTCAGCAACGGGTGGTCTGGCAGCAACCGCCGCGCTTCGGCCAGCGCGGCGTGCGCCGCTTCGAGATCCCGGATCACATCGCGCAGCAAGCGCGCGCGCTCGCGGTGCAAGGCCGCCTTGGCAGCGAGCTGGTCGTCGGGCAGCGCGCGCGCCAGCTCCTCGAGCGCGCCGACCTGGACGCGCGGCCAGGCGCGGGCGCGCGCCAGGCTCTCGAGCTCGCCGACGAGACCATCGCGCGGCGTCTCGTCGCCCGCGCCCGCCAGCGCCTGGCGCAGCGTCTCCAGCGCGCGAGCGCCGCCGCCGTCCGCGTCAGACGAAGACTCCGACGAGAGGCGCTGCAGGCGCGCCAGCTCCGCGGCCAGCGCCGCGCGCCGCGACGGGGCGTCGGCGCAGTCGATGAGCCCGGCGAGAGCCGTCTCGACCACCCCAGCATCGCCGGCGCGCGCGGCGCCGATGAGCCGCGCCAGCTGGGCAGCGGTGTACTCGGGCGCGGCGGAGGCGGCCTCGCGGAAGCTATTCGCGGCGTCAGCGGTCCGCGACAGGCGATCCTCGAGAACGCGCCCGCGCTCGATCCACAGATCGGCCACACGCCGCGAGCGGCCGCCGTCGGTGCCGAACACGCCCGCGCGGATCGCCGTCTCGTAGACGGCGGCCAGCACCTCCCACGAGCCGCGCGCGGTCAGCAGCCGGCGCACCGGCGCCAGCGCGGCGACGAAGGTGCCGTCGAGCGCGAGCGCGTCGCGATACCAGCCGAGCGCGCCGTCCCCGTCGCCGAGCGCGCGCTCGCGCAGGTGCCCCGCTTCGTGAACCAGCGGCGCCGCACGCGCCGGCTCCGCCAGCTTCGCCTCGCCGAGATAGAGATCGATCTCCGACGCCGCCTCGAGCGCGGCCGCCTCGAATGGAGGCGGCGCCGTCGGCGCCGTGACCGTCACCGGCCCTGAACCGAAAGATCCGTCCGCGGACTCCTCCAGATCGGCGGTGATCTCGATTGGAAGGTCGTCGTCGTCAGCGGGTCCTGGTGACATGCGTGATTGGTCGGGCGTTCCAGGTTCGACGTACCTACCGCCGATGATTGAACCGAATAAGTGAGGCGAACGAGTGACCGAACTGAGCAACCGAGCTGAGCTGCCGAACTAGGGAACCACGAGCGTGGACTATTATGGCCACCGCCAGATCAGGGGTCAATTCTCGGAGGGCAATCGTCCGAGGTCAATGGACAGCCCGCGTCGGTCGTGTGCATGATAGTGAAGGCGTTTCCCAAAAGGTGCGACCCTGCCTAACCTCATCGTCTACATCGACCGGCGCGACGGCGCCGCGACGCCCGCCTCGTTGTTCGCGCTGTCCGAAGCACGGCGGATCGCCCACGGGGCGGGTCTGACGGTGTTTGCGCTGGTGCTGGGCGAGCCGCACGAGAGCGCGCGCTCCGAGCCTCTCGCGACCGCTCTCGGACGCGCGGGCGCCGACCGGGTGCTCATGTGCGAGGCGGCCGGATTGGGCGCGCCGCCGCTCGACGTCACCCACGGGCCGGCGCTCTTCACCGCCGTCGAGCGCGTGCCGCCGATGGTCGTGCTGTTCCCCACCGGTGGGCCGGGCGACGAGCTCGGACCGTCGCTGGCCATGCGCCTCGGCGCCGCGTACGCACCCGCCGTCGACATGGTGCTGTCCGAGGAGGCGGGCCCGCTGGCCGACGGCGTGGGACGCATCAACCTGCGTCGCTGGCGCGCGGATCGTTCCGGCTACCGGCAGCTGGACCCGGTCGAGATCGAGCGGCCGGTGGTCGCGATCCTGGGCGCGCACGGCGTCCCCCGCGAGCACGGGACATCCGACATCGACGTGGAGGTGATCACCTGCACCGCGCTGGTCGACCCGCCGCTGTCAGAGCTCGCGTCCGAGCCCGACGAGCTGGACGCCGTCACGCTGGCGCGGGGACTGGTCGTGCTGGGCCCACAGGTTTCGCCCGAGGTCGGTACCCGCCTGCGCGCGGCCGCGCCGCCCGAGGTCGCCGTCGTCGACGGCCGCGTGTCTCCGCGCGCGCTGGCCGCGGCATCGCCCGAGCTGGTCCTGGTCGTGGGTGGCGCACCCGCGGCCGCCGAGATCGGCGTCTCGCCGCGCGCGTTGATCGGAGCGATCGAGCTTGTTCCAGATGGCGCGTTTGACGGCGCGGGCGGAGCGCCAGCCCGTGATCTCGTTTGGAACGCGGACTCGGTCGTCGACCCCTGGTCCGAATTGATCGCGGCGCTGGCCACCGGGCAGGTCGTCCGTTGAAGGTGATCGTCTGCCTCCACGCCGCGCCGCCGGGGGGATCGCCGCTGACCGCGAACGATCGCGAAGCGCTGCGCCTGGCGCGAAGCCTGGGCGACGACAACGAGGTCATCGCCCTCATGGCCGGTACCAAGGAAGAGACCGCGGCGCTCGAGGCGGCGTGGGCCTGCGGCGTCGATCGGGCGGCGCGCGTGAGCGGCGAGAGCTTCGCCGCTGCGGACTTTCACACCCTCGGCCAGGTGCTCGGCAGCGCGGCGCGCACGCTGGGCGCCGACCTGATCCTCGGCGGCGCGCGCAGCGACACCGAGGGGCTGGGGGCGCTGACCGCGTCGATCGCACGCCACGTGAGCCTGCCCCACCTGGCGAACATCGAATCGCTCGAGCACTACGGCCAACCGCCGCTGGCGGTGGCGGTCACTCTGCGCGGCAGCGGGCGGAAGCGGCGCCTGGGCGTTCGCCTGCCGTTCGTCATGTCGGTCGCGCGCGCATCGGGGGTGCCCGCGGCGCCTCCGCCGCCGCGCGACGCCGCGCCGTCGATCGAAGCGCTCGCGGTCTTCGACCCCGAAGTGACGGTCATCCGCCGGCGCACCGAGATGCTGGGGACCTCGGCCAAGGCCGAGCGCGAGACACGCACCGTCGCATCGGCGGCGGAGCTGGTCGCCGTGCTCGGACGACCCACCACGTAGACGATCTAGGCCGGAACTTCGCGCGCGGCTTCTGGAACCAGCGCCGCCAGGCGATCCGGCTGGTTCAGCGACGGATCGTCGAGCACGCGTTCGAGCAGCCGTTCCAGCACGACACCGACGATGCGGCCGGGCGCGATGCCGAGGATCCGCATCACGTCCTTGCCGTCGATCGCGAGGTCGGTGATGCGCAACGCCGCGTCCTCGGCCGCCACCTCGGCGACGCGGCGGCGCAGCTCGCCGAGCTCGACGTCGGGATCCTCGCCGAAGCCGCGACCCGCGATGTCGCCTTCGCGCAGCGCGAAGAGCGCCGGCAGCGCGTCGCTGCCGACGCGGCGGACGAAGCGGCGCACCGTGCCGTCGGTCCAGTCGGGCGAATAGAAGAACATGTGGTTCGCGACGATCCCGACGACGCGCTCGCGTTCGGCGGCCGACAGCTTCAGGCGGCGCCCGATCGCATCGGCCATGTCGGCGCCGACGTACTCGTGCTTGAAGAAGCTGAACTCGCCGGGCGCGCCCTCGCGCGGCTGGCGCGCACGCGGCTTGCCGACGTCGTGCAAGAGGGCGCCGAGCCGCAGCACCGCCAGCCCCGCGCGGTCGCCGTGGGTGTTGTCGACGACGGCCAGCGTGTGCTGGTAGACGTCGAACTTGTGGAAGCGGTTCTGGGTGACGCCGACGCCTTCGAGCAGCTCGGGCAGCACCTCGCCCATGAGGCCGGTCGTGCGCATCAGCTCGAGGCCGTACGACGGCCGCGGCGACGCCAGCAGCTTGAAGAGCTCGTCGCGAACCCGCTCGACGGAGACCTTGCGAAAGACGTCGAGCGTCTCGCCGATCGCCGCCAGCGTTGGCGGATCGATCGTGAACATGAGCTGCGTCGCCTGGCGGACAGCGCGCATCGGCCGCAGCCCGTCCTCGCGGAAGCGCTGCAACGGAGCGCCCACAGCGCGGATCAGCCGGCGTTCGAGATCGGCGCGGCCGGCGAAGGGATCGGTGAGGCGATCGTCGATCGGGTCATACCCGACCGCGTTCATGGTGAAGTCGCGGCGCGAGAGATCCTCCTCCAGCGACGACACGTAGCTGACCGACGACGGGCGCCGGCCGTCGAGGTACGCGCCCTCGCCGCGGAAGGTCGTCACCTCGACAGCGTGGCGCGACGCGCCCTGCCCGGTCAGGACGGTCACGGTGCCGTGCTGCAGGCCAGTCGGGATTGCGAAGGTCGAGCCGAAGAGCGCGAGCACCTCCTCGGGGCGCGCGCTGGTGGCGACGTCGAAGTCGGCCGGCGTGCGCCCGAGCAGGAGGTCGCGGATGCCGCCACCCACCAGGTGGGCCTCCCGGCCCGCGCCGCGCAGGCGACGGCAGAGCGCGACCACCTCGGCGGGGATGCGGCTGCGATCGATGGCGCTCGCGGTGGTCATCCCTCTCCGGTCGGCGGCGCACCGCGGTCGAGCACCTCCAGCGCCTGGGCGGCGGCGCTCTGCTCGGCCTCTTTTTTCGAGCGGCCCTGCGCGCGCCCGTACTCGCGCCCATCGAGCAGGATGGCCACCAGAAAGCGGCGATCGTGGTCGGGCCCCTCCTGCCCGACAACGCTGTACTGCGGTGTCGCCTGCAAGAGTGCCTGCGATCGCTCCTGCAGGCGCGATTTGAAGTCGAAGCGCACGGAGCTGTCGGCATCGCGCAGCGCCTGGGCGAAGAGCCGCTCGGTCACCTCGTGCGCAGCGGTGAATCCCCCGTCCAGGTAGACCGCGCCGACCAGGGCCTCGAGCGCGTCTGACAAGATAGACGGCTTGCGTCTTCCGCCTGCCTGGTCCTCGCCGCGGCCGAGGAAGATCCACTCGCCCAGGCCCATCCCCTCGGCGGCCTTCGCCAGGCCCACCTCGCTGACCAGCGCCGCGCGCGTCTTGGACAGCTCGCCCTCCGAACGGTCGGGGAAACGCTTCATCAGCATGTCGCTGACCGCCAGCGCGAGCACGGCGTCGCCCAGGAACTCGAGCCGCTCGTTGTCGGTCCGCGCCGCGCCGTGGCGCTCGTTCAGCCACGACTTGTGCGTCAAGGCGGATTCGCACAGCGTGCGGTCGCGGAAGGCATAGCCGATCAGACCCTCGAGGACGGCGTAGCCGGCCGGTTCCGATGCGCTCATCGCGTTTAAGTTACCACTGCGGGCCGATGACCGGAGGACATGGTCGGGCTCTGGACCCGACCGGCCGGGCGCGGTTACAATGGCGAGCCATGGGTCAGGCGAATCTCTGTTGTGTGAAATGCAACTCGATCCTCGATCGAGCGACGTTCCAGGGTCTGGAGGTCGATCTCTGTCCGAAGTGTGGGGGGCTCTGGCTCGACCGCGGGGAGATCACGCGCGCCGCCCAGCTGCCCGAGAAGGAGCTCGCGCGCCTGCGCACCCTGCTGCGCGGCTCGTCGGGGCCGCCGCCGATCCCGACCGAGAACAAGGCGCCCTGCCCCGCTTGCGAAGGCCAGCTGTCCGAGGTGATGCTCGGCAAGGTGCACGTCGACTACTGCGGCACCTGCCACGGCATCTTTCTCGACCGCGGCGAGCTCGAGGACGCGATCACCGCGGTCCGCGTGCGTGAGCGCAACACCTCGCCCAGCGAGGTGATCGCGGCGGCGATCTCGGCGGCGAACGAGCAGCGCGGCGAGGCCTGATCGTCTACGTTCAAGGGCGGTGAGCCGACCGACCCGCGGTCAGTCAATCCAGCCGCCGCCGAGAACCGCTTCACCGTCGTAGAAGACCGCCGCCTGGCCGGGGGCGACGCCGTCGGCAGGTTTGTCGAGCTCGATGGTCACGGCGCCGCCGGCTTCGTTGGCGGGCGCGGCGACCCAGCCCGGCAGCGCCACGGCGTGATGGCGAATCTGAACCGCGCAACGCAGCGGCCACGCGGAGGGCCGTGCGCGCATCCACCGCACGTCGGATATCTGGAGCTCGCGACGCGCCAGGCTCGAGCGCGGACCGACCACGACGCGCCCGGTGGCGGCGTCGATGCGTACGACGAACCGCCGCTCACCTCCGGAGGCCGCGGGCACGCCGCGCCGCTGCCCGACGGTGAAATGGTGGGTGCCGTCGTGGGTCGCGAGCTCGGCGCCCTCCTCGTCGAGGATCGTCCCCGGGGCGCCGGCGCCGCCGTGGGCCTCGACGTAGGCGCGGTGGTTCCCGTCGGGGATGAAGCAGATCTGCTGCGAGTCGGGCTTGTCGGCGTTCGGCAGACCCGCTCGGCGCGCGATCGCGCGCACCTCGTCCTTGGTCTTGTCGCCGAGCGGGAAGATCACGCGATCGAAGACCTCGGGCCGCACGCCGAACAGGAAGTACGACTGGTCCTTGTCGCGGTCGAGCGCGCGCAATAATCGCGGCGGCGCGACGGCCTCGCGTGCGCCGGCAGCGTCGGCACCGGCGTCCGCCGGTACGAGCCGCGCGTAGTGGCCGGTCGCCAGCGCGTCGGCACCGATCGCCTCGGCGAAACGCACGAGCGGCGCGAACTTGAGGCGTTCGTTGCAACGCACGCACGGGTTGGGCGTCCGTCCGAGGCGGTGCTCGTCGAGGAAGTCGTCGATCACCGCGCGGCGGAAGGTCTCGGTCTCGTTGATCACGTAGTGCGGAAAGCCGAGCTCCACCGCGGTCGCGCGTGCGTCCTCGATGTCGCGCGGGCCGCAGCAACGGCCGCCGATGCTGGCCGACGTGCCCGTCGCGTCGTAGAGCTTGAGCGTGACGCCGACGACCTCGGCGCCCGCTTCGAGCAGCAGCGCCGCCGCCGTCGAGGAGTCGACGCCGCCTGACATCGCCACGGCGATGCGCGGCCGGCTGGCGGCGGCGCGCGGAGCGCGGCGGCGGGCCGGACCTTCATTCGCGCCGCGTACGCGTTCGACGATGCCCGGTAGCACGTCGAGCAGGCGATCGACCTCCTGCTCGGTCGTCGTGCGGCCGAGCGTGATGCGAACACCCTGCGCGGCGCGCTCCGCAGGCAGGCCCAGCGCGCGCAGCACCGGCGACGGCTCGAGCGATCCCGAGCTGCAGGCGGCGCCCGTCGACACGCAGATCCCCTCGAGATCGAGGCCGATCGCGACCAGCTGGCCGGTCGCGCCATCGAAGCCGATGTTGGTCGTGCCGGGCAACCGCGCCGCCGGATCGGGATCGCCATGAATCGATGCGCCCGCGATCGACGCGAGCCCGCGCTCGAGCCGCGCGCGTAGCGCCCTGACATGCATCGCGGTTGCGGCGAGCTCGGCGGTCGCGAGGCGCGCCGCGGTCCCGAACCCGACGATGCCGGCGACGTTCTCGGTGCCGGGGCGGCGCTCGCGCTCCTGGTGCCCCCCGGCGAGCAGCGAGTCGAGGTCGACACCGCGCCGGACGTAAAGCGCCCCGACGCCGGGCGGCCCTTCGATCTTGTGCGCTGAGATGGTCGCGGCATCGATGCCGAGAGCGCGGACGTCGAAGGGGACGCGGCCCGCGGCGGCGACGGCGTCGGTATGAACGAGAGCGCCCGCGGCGCGGGCGATCGCGGCCAGCTCGGCGATCGCATACACGTTGCCGATCTCGTGATTGGCAGCGGCCAGCGTGACCAGCACCGTGTCCTTGCGCAGCGCCGCGCGCAGGTGGGCCGGATCGATGTGGCCGTTCGCATCGACCGGGAGCCGCGTGACCGCGAAGCCGTCGCGCTCGAGCGCGGCGAGCGCCCCCAGCACCGCCGGGTGCTCGATCGCTGAGGAGACGACGTGGCCAGCGCCATGTTCGCGGCGGGCGGCGCGCGCCGCCGAAGCCAGCCCCCGCACCGCCAGGTTGTCGCCTTCGGTGCCGCCCGAGGTGAAGACGATCTCTTCCGGCAGCGCGCCGATGAGGCGCGCGACTTCGGAGCGCGCGTGCTCGACGACGGCGCGCGCTCGGCGGCCCGCCGCGTGAACACTCGAGGGATTGCCCACGACGGCGGCGAGCGCGCCCTGCATCGCCGCAACGACCTCGGGTCGGAGCGGCGCGGTGGCCGCGTGGTCGAGATAGATCAAGCTGCGCATGGTGCGTCTGTGAGAACACGTTCGAGCGCGCCCTCCCCAGGTCGGCCGGGGAGACCACGCTCGCCGAAGCCTAATTCATCAGGTCTTCGGCGTCAGCGTGAGCTTCTGCTCGATGGTCACCGCGGTGCCGGTGAAGCTCGGGAACTTCCAGCGCAGCACCGTGGTCTTAAAGCACTGGGTCATGTCTTTGTCGACGCTGGGATTGACGTCGACCGTCTCGACCTGGCCGGTCGGCTTGACCGTGATCCCGAGCGTGACGCCCAGACCTGACTTGAACTGCAGCGATGCGTTCTTCTTCAGCGCGCGCTCGTAGCACTGCTGCATCGCCGACGCGCCCTGCATCACGATGCGGCTCGCCTCTCTCGGATTCAGCGTCGGCGTGACGTCGCCGTCGGCCGGGGGCGCTGCAGCCACCTTCTTGCGCGAAGCGACCAGCTCGATGATGTCGGGATCGGTCAGCGTGACCTTCGACGGCTCGGCGATCGCTTGCGCCAGCTGGCGCTTCAACGACGCGATCTGATCTTTGGCCGCGCCCAGGTCCTTCTCGCACGCGACGACCTTGTTGTTCGACTCCAGCAGCCTGGAGGTGAGCCCGTCGTCCTCTTTGGTACAGGCGCCGATGCTGGCCATCATTCCCAGGGTGCCCAGGGCCAAAGCGAGGAAACGGGAATCGATGCGCATAATGGCCTTTGATTGTGGCTATTTCTGCTCGCCACGCAAGCACGAACTTCCGGAGCGGTCGGTAGGGGTTGGACCTGCGCCGGGGCCCCGCATCGCACGTGCGGCGGACGTCAAGGGTCCTTGATCGGCAGACGATTCAGCAACGGCCGCACCACCATTCCCCCCACCAGGTGGCGATCGATAATCCGCGCCAGATCGGCGCTGGTCATGCGGTTGTAGAGCACCGCCGACGGCGTCCCCGATCCCGGACCGAAGACGCGGGTGCCCTTCATCTCGTCGGTGTCGTACACGAGGATGTTGGGGCCGCGCAGGCAATGGCCGAAGCAAGTCTCCTCGGCGACGGTGATCTGCTCTTCCAGGCCGCGCTCGGTGACCGTCCGGCGCAGCTGAGCCGTCAGCGCGGCCGAGTTTCGCCCGTCGCCGCAGGTGGGACCGCGACAGACCATCACGGTGAAGCGGCGCGCGCCGTCGCTCACGGTGTCTCCTCCGCGGTAGTGGCCGCCGCGCCGGCCAGAGCGCGCTGCAGATGTCGGCGAAGCGGTTCCACTGTGCGCGGCTCCTCGGCGATGAACAGCAGGAGCTCGCGCTCGGCCGGACCACCGAGCTGCAACAGCGCCGTCGCCGCCGCGATCAGCGCAGACGGCTCACCGTCGTACGCCGGCTCCCCGCGATACATGCACACGAAGTCGCGCAGCACCGGCAACGCCTCGACGGCGCCGGCGGCGGCGAGCGCCTGGCTGACGAGCGCGATCGTGTCGGGCTCGGTCTCGGGCCGCAACAGGTGCGGCGCCAACGCCATCGCCACCACCTTGGACTTCGTCGCCAGCGTCGCGCGCGCGATGGCGGCCACGCTGGTTGGCCGCGTGTCGTCGGCATAGTCCGTCTCGACCTTCAACGCTTCGACGAAGAGCTCCTCCGAGGCGGCGTCGTGACGCGTGGCCAGCGCGTCGTCGGCCGCGCGGCGCGCCGCGATCGGCAGCACCGCTGGCGGCGCCTGCACCGCCTTTATCAAATCTGCGGTGACCGCGCGGCCCGGCAGCCTGCCGAGCTCCGCGACGGTGTAGGCCGCCAGCTCCTCGGAGAAGCGGCGATCGCCGTCCCAGAGGATCGACGACAGCGTCGCCGCCAGGTCCGGCGCCTCGGCCTCCGCGCCCTCGCCGCCCGCCCCGGTGAAACCGTCGGCGTCGAACGTCGCCCCCCGCACCATCGTCGCATCGGGGATGCGCGTCCGATAGATCCCCCGCCCGGTCGCCGGATCGAGCGCGCCGACGTCGCCGTCGGCCGTGACATAGACCAGCGATGTGCCCGTGTGCGCCGCCGCGACGGCGTCGGCCCCCTTCTCGACGTGAGCCCAGCGAAGCGCGCCGGTCGCCGCCTCGATCGCGAAGAAGAAGCGGAAATCGTGCGCGACGACCAGTCCGTCGCGAAACGCCATGCGCCGCCAGGCCGGATCTGCGGCGGGACGCCAGAGCAAGTGCTTGCGATCGAGCGCCGAGTAGTCGCTCTGCTCCGGCCGGTACATGTCGGGCGCGTAGATCGGGCGCACGAACGCCGGCAGCGTCGCCTGCGCGTAGCCGTCGGATTTGCGCAGCGCTTTCGCGGTGTCGACCGACGCTCGGAAGACGCCCTTCGATCCGAAGAAGATCCCTTCGGGCAGCGCGCGCACGAACGTCGCCGACTGTTCCGTCGACAGGATGCGCGCGAGCTCCGCGCCGGTGCCGGCGTCGTGCAGGATCACGTACTGGGTGGCGACCGGCACGGCCACCAACCCGCCGCGGGCCGCGGGCGCCGCGACATCGCCAGCCGGCAACGTGTGCTGCCAGCGCGTGGCGCCGGTGCGCGCATCGAGCGCGACCAGGCGGCCGGCGCCGTGCGTGCCGGTGTCGCTGAACGCGCGCACCACGTAAAAACAGGCGTCCCCGTCAACCGCGTAGCCGTGCAAGCGCTGGTCGCCGGGCAGCTCCTGGCGCCAGATCACGTCGCCGCTCGCGGCGTCGCGCCCGACCAGCACCGCGGCGCCGGCGGGCGTTCGGGTCGCGTGCACGATCGCCGACCGGCCGACCTCGATCCGCCCGGTTAGCTCGGCAGGCTGGTGCCAGAGCAGCGCCCCGCGCGCCATGTCGAATGCGCCGATCGCCGGTCCGGCCGAAGTCCGGTACGCGAGGTAGACCATCGGGGCGCCCGCCGCGTTGACCGGGGCGTCGCCGCTGGCATGCAGCCGCGCCAGGGCGGCGCCGACCTCGCCGGCGTCACCCGCGCCGCGCGCGATCTCGGTCGCGCAGCCCGCCGCCACGCTCGCCAGCGCCACGAGGAGGACGCTGGTCCGGATGCGCGTCATCGCTCGCCTCCCCGCTGGTCGAGCAGCTGCTGCGCCTCGCGGCGAGACGCGCGGTTGTCGTGCGCCGGGATCGACGCCAGGTAGTCGGCGATCGCGGCCGTCGCCTCGGCGCCATGGAGCTTCGCGATCGCGCGCAAGGTGTCGATGCGCACACCGTCGCCGATATCCTCGCGGCGCAGGCTGCTGCCGAGCGCGGTCGCGAGCACCTCGTCCTTGATCCCGCCCTGTTGCTGGCGCAGCTCGACGAGAGTCTCGAGCGGCGCCAGGCGGCCGAGCGGCGCCGCGGCGCCGAGATCGCCGCGCCGGACGAGCCGCAAGAGCCGCGGCACCGCGCGCGCCTCGTGCCGATCGGCGAGCGCCGTCGCCGCCGCCGCGCGCACGTCGACCGAATCGTCGCCGAGCCGATCGAGCAACGGTGGCACGACGCGCGCGTCGGAGAGCGCCGCCAGCGCCTTCACCGCCTCGCGCCGCAGCTCGGGACGGCGATGGACGGAGTAGAGCGCGAGCGCCTCGAGGCCGCGCGGATCGGCGAGCTTGGCCAGCGCGCCCAGCGCGGCGGCGGCGCGTTCGGGTGACGTCCCCGCGGCGAGCAACTCGACGAGGAGATCGACCACCGCCGGGTCCTGCCCTTGCGCCTGCGGCCTCGGCGGCGCCTGCGCAGGCGCGCCACGCGCCGGCCGCGCGGCGGCTCCTACGCTGTGGGGAGCGCATACCAACAGGGCGCCCAAGGCAGCGACGAACCCCAGCGTCGCGGGCGACCGCGCACGCCCAAGGCCACCGACGCGCCGCCTACTCGACGCAAAACAACCGGTATGAGCCCGAGCCGTCACGCCTCGGGCTCCGGACTACTGCTTCCCCTTCGCTTCGGCGTCGGAGAACTCGACCTTGCCGCTGTAGTTCGCGCCCTTGCCCAGCAGCCAGAACTGCGTCGAAGCGATCACGTGCTGCCGCGACTCCAGCGTCATCAGGTAGTGCTTGCGCACGTCGAACTCGGGCTTCGCGAGCTGGATGTTGGAGCCGAAGACCCGCGACCCACGCTCGCGCGTGTACTGCGGATCGCCCGCGACGTAGCGCTTCTCGCCGCCGGTGATGTCGTAGAACTTTACCTGGATCTCACTGTCGTTCAGCGGCTGCGCGAAGAAGGCCACGTACTCGAGGTCCCAGGTTCCCTGCTCGGGGCCCTTCTCCTCGGTCGGCCAGATCTTGTCGGTCTTGCTCTTCTGCAGCGCTGAAACGAACGCCTGCGCAGACGAGAACTTCATCGGCAAGCGGTTCTTGGTGATGATGATCTTCCCCTTGAAGACATCCTCCGGCTTGCCCGCCACCGCCACCCCCGCTCCGACCAAGGCCAAGACCACGAAAGAGACCAGCAAAGAGAAAGCAAACGTGCCGGAGACCCTGCTCTTGCTCATGAAAACTCCTGAAAGACGGTAGATGCCAGACGGTGATGCCAATGACGGCGGGTGAAACACGTGCCCGAGACGCAGACAACGATCTAGCAGGCCAGTCTAAGCGATCCCGTCGCGGATTCGGCAGCGCTTTTTCTTCGCGCCGTTTCCTCCGGTCTTCATCGGCTATTGGCCCGACTCCTTGACCGGCTGGAACAACGCCTCGAGCCGCGCGAGGGTCGCCGGCTCCAGCGGCGACTTTTCCCGTGCGAGCCGCAACACATCGCGCCCGAGCCCCCGATAGAGGTCCAGCATCTCCGGCGCGCGCTCTTCGAGGACGCGCAGGTGTTGCTCCACGGACGACACGTCACCGCGCGCGACCGGCCCGGTCAACGCACCCGGTAAGCCGAGCTGCGACAGGTTCTCCACCACGCTCGACAGGAGCGGGATCAGCGCCGGCAGCGCCTGCGCCTGGGGTACGCCGGCCTCGACCAGCAGCCGCTCGGCCGCGGCGGCCAGCGCCACGACGTAGTTCGACGCGATCACCGCTCCGGCATGATAGAGCGGCAGCGTCTCCGCGGTCAGGAACACGGCGCCCGCCCCCAGCGCAAGCACCAAGCGGCCCGCAGCGGCGCGCGCCGGTTCGTCACCTTCGATGGCGAACGCGAAGGTCTTCATCTCCTCGACGATGAGCGGATCGGCGAAGGAGACCAGCGGGTGCAGCGTACCCACGCCGGCCACGTGCGGCCGCGCTATCCCGAGCGCCTGCGCCGATGCGTGGGCGCCCGAGGTGTGCAGCACCACTTGCTCGCGCCGCAGTCGCTTCTCGCGCACCAGGCGCTCGGCGACCTCACCGATGCGATCATCGCGCACGGCGATGATCACGACGTCCGCCGTCGAGATCGCCAGCGGGATCTCGCCGCTGCTCGCTGGCACACCCGCGAGCTCGCTTGCCGCACCGGAGGGCCCGACCTGCCGCCCATGCAGGCCCGCGACGGTGACGCCGGCGCGCGCCAAGCGCACCGCCAGCGTCGTACCGACCACGCCGGCGCCCATAATGAATACGACGGGGAATACGACGGGCGATTCCCCGGCGGTCGGCTCGGCTCGAAACAGCCGTCGCTCGCGGATGTAGCCGAGGATCGCGCGCGAAACGAGCCCGTTGACCGGTTTGCCTTCGCCGAGCGCCTTCCGGATCTCCGTCGAGCTGACGGCCGGCATCTCGAGCCCAGGCCGCGGGCCGGCCCCGGTGCGCAGCCCAGCGCGGCCCACGACGATGAACGGCACGGTCTTCTGCAGCTCCTCGGCGCCGTACCAGGTCGCGGTCTCCGCGACGAGATCCGCTCCGATCACCAGCTCGAACCGATGCTCGGGATGGCGCGCCTGCAGCGCGCGCACCGTGCGCAACGTGCGGCTCTCGCCGCCGAGCTCACGCTCGATGTCCGTGACGCGCGCGCGCGGTCCCAGCGCGCCGGCGGCGAGCCGGCACATCGCCAGGCGGTCCTCGAATGGCTCGAGCGTCTTCTCGAACGGATGCTTGAAGCACGGCACCAGCCACAGCTCATCGACGCCCGCGGTTTCCAGCACGTACAGCGCCGCCAGCTCGTGGCCGAGATGCGGCGGGTTGAAGCTGCCGCCGTAGAGGGCGATGCGCATCGCTAGAGCGTATCTCATAACCTCGGACCGAGCCTGGCCGAGCGGGAGAGGTTATGAGATGCGCTCTAGTCGTAGAGCAGAAACGGCGCGCGCGCCGCCGAGAACTCGCTCTCGTAGGCGGCGAACGACGCGCAGATGTCGTCGAAGGAACGGCCTCCGTCGATACCGGTCCGTACCGCCGCGCTCCCGGTCAGGAGGTCGATCGCGAGCGGGTCCTTCACGAACTCGTAGGATTCCGTTCGCCAGGCAAACTCCCGCGGCGCCAGCTCACGCGCCGCGTGCAGCAGCGCGATGCCGGTGCGATAGGGGCGGAACGTCGCGCGGTTCGTCACGTGCAGCTGCACGCCGCCGCACGACTGGCGCGCGAACTTCTGGAACATCGGAAAGAACGACAGCGCCCGGAAACGCACACCGGGCAGGCGCAGGCGCTCGAGGCGCTCCGCCCAGCGATACCCGTCGAGAAACGGCGCGCCGACGATCTCGAAGGGCCGCGTGGTGCCGCGTCCTTCCGACAAGTTGGTCCCCTCGAGCAGGCACAGCCCGGGGTAGACGAACGCCGTGTCGAGCGTCGGCATGTTCGGTGACGGCATCACCCAGGGCAGGCCGGTGGCCGCGAAGTCCATCGACCGCTTCCAGCCCTTCATCGTGACGACATCGAGCTGGCAGTCGATCGCCTTGCCGAACCGGCCGGCGTGATCGCCGGGGATGCCACTGCCCACCATGCGCGCGATCTCGCCGATGGTGAGGCCGTGGCGGACCGCGACGGCGCCCAGGCCCACGAACGAATGGAACCCAGGCAGCAGCGGCCCCGACTCGACCTCGACGCCGCCGAGCGGATTGGGCCGATCGACGACGATGACCGGTACGTGCGCGCGCGCCGCCGCTTCGATGGCCAGGGCCATGGTCCAGACGTAGGTGTAGTAGCGGCTGCCGACGTCCTGCAGGTCGATGACCAGCACGTCGACGTCGGCGAGATCGTGCGCCGCCGGCGTCAGTGACTCGAAGCTGCCGCCGTAGAGGCTGCTGACCGGGATGCCGGTGCGGCGATCCTTCTCGGCGTCGACGCCGATCATGTCCTGCGCCTCGCCGCGCACGCCGTGCTCGGGCCCGAACAGACGCGTGATGCGCGCGCCGGCCTGCAGCAATCGGTCGACGGCGTGCATCAGATCCGAAGTGACGCTCGCCGGATGGCAGAGCACACCCACGCGGCGCCCGCGCAGCAGGTCGAGGCGCTCGGTGCAGAGAACTTCGAGCCCGGTCTTTACCACCGCAGGACGGTCAGTATATCGGAACCGGCTTCAGCGTCACCAGGTCTCCCTGGACCACGACGCGAAAGCGCACGGAGCGGCACTTCCACTTCTGCTTGAGGCCGCCTTCGACCAGGCGCAGCTTGGTGGTGAACGCCTGCACGGTGATGCCAGCGGTCGGCTTGCTCTGGCTCTTGAGCGCCGCGACGTACTCGGCGTAAACCCGCGCGAAGTACATCGCCTCGTTCTCCTGCACCAGCGCCTGCACCTGCGGGTCGTTGCTCGGCTCGCCCGACGGCGCCGGGACCTCCTCGACCAGCATCTGCTCCGACCGCCAGCGCTGGGCCTCGTCGGCCTCTTCCTCGACCTCGTCCTCGTTGGGCTCGTCGCGCCCCAGCAACCGCGCCATCATGACGTTCAGGCTGTTCGAAAGTCCCTCGAAGTCGGGACCGACCGGCTTGAAGGTGTAGTCGATGTTGCCGTTGATGATCTCGGCGACGCCGAGCTCGATCTGGTCCAGCGGCTTGATGAACCGCAGCGCTGTCATCACCGCCGCGCCCAGCGCCACCAGGATAGCCAGCACGCCGAAGCCGATGATCTTCACGCCAACGCCCGAGACGCGGTCCATCTCCGCCGTGATCGAGTTCAGCAATACGACGCCGCTGGTCTTGTCGAACGCGTTGCCGAACAGCGGCGCCGCGACCGCGGCGTACTCCTGTCCGTCCAGCAAGAAGTGAAACAGCTCGGTCGCGGCCTGCTTCTGCACCGCCTGCTGGCCCGGCTTGTCACCCAGCGTGAACAGCACCGCGTTCAGCGCCTGGGTGCGGTTGCCGTCCTCCTTGGCGCTGTCGCCGATCCCCTCGGCGATGAAGCTCGACGTGTGGACCTTACCATCATGGAAGTAGGCGACCTCCGTCCCGAGCAGATCGTGCTTGAGCTGGGCGTCGCGCGCGTTCAGGACGTAGCCCACGAGGAGGGCGCCGCGGATGACCCCTTCGGGCGTGGCGATCGGCGCGACGGCGACGCGGGTCATGCGGTTGGAGAAGGTCCAGACGTCCTTGGTCGCCTCGCCCTTGAGCGCGGTGCCAACGGCCGGGTACTTGGCGCGCAGGTCCTCGCCGTACATGGCGTTGACGTTCAGGTCGCGGGCGACGACCTTGCCGGCCGAATCGATGACGGCAACGATGTCGGCTTTGCGCGACCCGGATGCCAGATAGCCGTTCAGGCCTTCGCACTGCTCGAAAGCGGCCTGCCGCTTTGCGGTCTCATCGGCCTTGTCGAAGACCCCGACCACGCCGGGCCGGTGGGCCAACCCCGCCACCAGGTTGGCGAAGTCGAGCGACTCGAGGCGCGCGATCGACTGGTGCAACCGCTGCGCCCGCGACACGTCGGACTCGACCTCGTGAATCACCGATTCCTTGAGGTTCTGGGTGACAACCGCGTGCACGCCCAGGGTAAAGACCAACAAGACGGCGGCAGCGACAAGCCCGATCTTCATGCGGTGCATGTCCTAGCTCCTCTGCTCGGCGGGTGGGGTAAGGGGTAAAAGCGACAGGCCTGACGACAAAACGGGGCGCCCGGATTATCGGCAGCGGTTCCGGGCAAGTCAACGTTTCGCCCGACGAAGCAGCGAAAACGACGCGAAAAGTTGACCAGCCTTCGTACCGGGGACTACATGTAGGACAGACCGTTACCAACCCAATATCAACCATCCAGGTGTAGGGAGGCGAGCGACATGGACCACCGAGACGATCTGCGCATCGAGACTGGTACCGATGGCGACCGGCGGCGGCAGCGCCGGGTCAAGACCGACCTCTTCGTGAATCGGTTCCTGAACGGACACCCCTACCTGTGTCGCATGACCAACATCAGCCGGTCCGGCGCGCGCCTGGTGCCGATCATCGAGCCGCGCCTCACGCCCGCGCCGTCGTTCATGGGGCTCCAGTTTCAGCTGCCCGGACGGTCCGAAATCGTGACCGCGTCCGGCGAGACGGTGACCACGGACGGCGGGCGCGCGGTCGGGATCCGGTTCACGCGTTTACCCGCGAGCGCTGCGTCGGCAATCGATGCGTTGCTGGCCCCCTAGTCAATCGAATTTTGTCAAAATTTTTCTGTGTTCTGGCGGGTTTGCTTGACAGCCCCGGAGCGCCTCAGTATCGTCGCGCGACTTCTGCGGTCCTTGCTTGACAACGACCAAACGAGACGACCGACCCCGACCTGAGCGCGTGTAGCGAACCACGCCGGAGGAGTATTGTGGAACAAAACAGGAAGCCTGGCGCTCCGCCCAACAAAGACATCTCGGATCTGAAAGCGCGCCTCGGTCTCAAGAGACCCGAAGCGGCACCTCCTCCGGGCGCAGCCCCCGCTCCCGGCCGGCCGGGCGGACCGGGTCCAGGGTTCCCACCCCAGTTTGGTGGGCCGGCGGCCGGCGTGGCACCCGCTGCCGCACCGCAGCCACAGGCCGCCCCGCAGCCGGCCGGACCGCCGCCCGGGCTCGACCCGTTCGCGCGCATGAAGCCACAGGCCGGTCAGTTCGACCTGCGTACCATCGATGACGGCCAGCCGGCCGCCAACGTGCGCTCGGGCCGCGGCAAGGCGACCCTGATTGCGTCCGTGATCGTCGGCCTCGTCGGCTTCGCGCTCGGCGCCGGCATGGGCATGGCCAGCGTTGGCCGCGCCAACATGAACACCGCGAACCACGCCGCCAAGAGCGTGAAGGGCGAGCTCGATTCGATGCAGAAGACGCTGACCCAGATCGGGACGGCGCTGGCGATGAGCTCGCAGCGGATGGCGAAGGACAAGAAAGACCCGCTGTCCTACGACCCGGCGCTGATTGCCGACCTCGAGAAGATCAAGCTCGACCCGCGCCCTGACACCAGCAAGATCTTCCGCGTCGACTACTTCCGCCTCAACGACGTGGTCGTCGACCAGCTGTTCAACTACTACTACGACAGCATCGCGCTGTACGGCGAGACCGAGCGCCACATCAAGAAGACCAAGGCCGACCAGGAGTCGCTGTCCGCGTTCGCGACCAAGCAGGCAGCCGCCGGCGGCGAGAAGATCTACGGCCTGGTGTTCGACACCTCGGCGAAGATCATCGTCGGTAACCTGGTCGAAGTCGGCGAGCAGGTCTGTAAGAACGGCGGCAAGGATTGCGGCGCCGCGGATTTCGTCGGCTTCAAGGTTCGTTCGAACACCGGCGCGCCCTGGGTCGATCGCAAGTCGGGCGGCAAGCTCGACACCGACAAGGTCGTCCCGATCAAGTCGACGCCGCTGATGGAGGCGGTGATGTCGGGTTCGCCGGACCAGGTGCGCAACGAGGCCTACAAGCAGCGCGTGGCCAACCTGCGCGCAATCGCGAGCCGCCTCACCACCTCGCAGAAGGAGCTGTTCGAGGGCGTCGACAAGGCCGCGAGCCGCCCGGACGTCTTCGCGCCGTTCTAAGCGCAGTCAGCTCATAGAACGTCGAAAAGCCCCGCCTAAGAGCGGGGCTTTTTCTTTTGGTGGGGCGGGGGCCGCCCCCCGGCGAGCGAAGCGACCTGCTGGACGTGGACGTGGACGTGGACGTGGACGTAAACGTAAACGTAAACGTAAACGTAAACGTAAACGTAGTCGTAGTCGTAGTCGTAGTCGTAGTCGCAGTCCCGGTGCACTACGACTACGAGAGTACGTCTACGTCTACCTCCACGCGCCACAACATGGAGGGGCGCCCGACCCGGAGCTTGACGCGGCCTCTACAGCTCGAGCCCGTCGTTTGGCCCGCTCTTCTTCTTGCTGGCCGGCTTCGCGCTCGCCTCGCCACCGCCCGCCGGTTTCTTGCCCGACACCGACGGCACGACGATGTCGTCGTGCTTCACCTCATCGCCCGGCTTGCGGATCTCCTTGCCGGTGATGCGGTCGATGATGTTGTCATTGGAGTCGCGGTCGTTGTTGTCCTTGGCCACGACCGCCTCGACCAGCGCATCTCCCGTGGGCTGATCCGGGTTCACGACCTTGCGCTTCTCATTGGCGCGCTCCTGCGTCTGCCGGTCAGACAGCACCAGGCAGTACACGCCGTAGAACTCCGACCGATCGACCAATCGCAGCTTGTCGCCACCGCCGTTCCACTCGAAGTGGTCGAGCATGTGCTTCACGCCACCCATGACTTTCTCGTCGCGATAGACCTCTTTGGCATGTCCGTACTTCGCTTCCATGCCCTTGCCGAACTCGCGGAACGGCTTGCCCTCGATCGCATCCTTGTTGAACGCCAGGAACATCTTGTAGAGCCCGTTCTCGAAGAAGAAGAAATAGCGCGTCCAGATGTCTTCCTTCGCGACCAGCACCGCCTCGCCGGTGTTCTGCTCGAACTCGGGGCCGACGATCGAGACGTCGAGGCCGGTCTTCTGGCCCTCGAACTTCGCGTAGCTCTTCTTGACCGTCTGCAGCTCCCTCTCCATCTCGTCGTGGATGCGTTGCTGCTTGCCAGGATCCTGCGCCGCGCCCTCGATGCGCGGCTGATACTTCTTCTGGATCGCGTCGCGCACCAGCCCCATGACCTCCTCGGGGCTCATCTGCCACTTGAAGACGCCCGCCTTCGGGTCTCCGAGGCGCACTGCCTTGAGCTTGTCGATCTCAGCGCTGTTCGCGGCCGGCTCCGCCCCACCCTTTTTTGCGCTGCTCTTGCCCTTCGCAAAAGCTGCCGCGCCACTGGTCAGGCTCACCCCGGCGCTGAGTCCGAGCGCGAGCAAAAAACGTCCGAATGTCCGCATAAAATCCTCCTGGGGATGGGTCGTCGGCGAAGGCCGTACGCCGTTTCTCTCGGCGCGCTGAACACTAGCACGAAAGGTCTTTTATTCGTGCGTGCGCGCCACGCATCGCGGTGCGCGCTACGGCGTCGCGGACGGCTGCTCGGCGGGACCGGCGGCCGCGGGATCGGGAGCGACCGCGCCGACCGGCGATTCGACCGGTGGGGCCTCTGACGGCACCTGCTGCTGAGCTTGGGCGGGGCTCGCGTCGAGCCACGACTCGTCGATCTTGCTAGGACGAAAATGCTCGGCGCGCCCCGACTTCAGGTCGTCCGACGGATTCGACGAGTACATCGCGCGCTCGCCCGGACCCGAGTAATCGATCCAGAACGCCGAGTGGTCCTTGCGGACGTCGAGGTGCACGAACGACGAGTTCGGGTAGTAGCCGACGCCCACCTTGTCGAAGGTTCGCCGCAGATAGTCGCGCAGCTCGGTGTTGGGGACGCCGACCACGCGGAAGTCGCACGCCAGGCCCTTCATGTGCGGGCTGCGCGGATTCTTCGCGTATTTCGGGTGGCGGTAGCCGGAGACCACCTCGACGCGACGGCCTGGCCAGTGCCGCCCGGTGCGGTAGATCAGCGACAGCAGCCGCGGGTTCATGGGGTGCACGACGTTGGTGTAGTGACAGCGCAGGAAGCGATCGAAGTGCCGCTGCTGCCCGCGCACGGGGCGCCCGTTGGCGTCGCGCAGGCGGATCTGCATCGACTCATGCAGGTTGACCTGGAACAGCTCCACCGGCGGGTTCTTGCGCGATGCGCGCGACGCGCTCGTCGGAGATCGCGCGACGTGCGACCGGGCCGCGCTGGCACCGCTGTCGGGCGCGGGTGCGCGCCGCGTGACGGGCGATGCCTGAGCTGATCCAGCCAGCAGGAGGGCGACTGCGAAGAAAGCGGTTCGAAACACCGACGAGATCCTCTGATCTCCATGGTCAGGTGTCTGGCGGCGACGTCAACTTCTTTCTGAGCTCGACCACGAGATCCAGCGCGGCGCGGGGCGAAAGTTCGTCGGGATCGACGGCGCGCAACGCGGCGGCGACCTCATCCACGGCTCCCGGAAGGCGACTCTCCGACTCGACCGTGACCGGCGGCGCGGCCGCGGCGCCGCCGAACAGGCCGAGCTGCGGAATCTCGGCCGCGGCGGGCGTGGCCGGGCGCGGCAACGTCCCGCGCTGGCCGGCCGCGTCGGACTCCAGCGCCTTGAGGATGGCCCGCGCGCGCTCGACCACCGTTGACGGCAGGCCGGCCAGCTTGCCGACCTCGATGCCGAACGACCGGCTCGCGCCGCCCGGCGACAGCTTCCGCAGGAAGACAACCTCGCCCTTCCACTCGCGCGCGGCCACGCTGACGTTGCGCACGCGCGCGTGCAGGTCGGCCAGCGCGCACAGCTCGTGGTAGTGGGTCGCGAACAGCGTCTTCGCGCGCACGCGGTCGTGCAAGTGCTCGGCGACGGCCCAGGCGATCGACACGCCGTCGTACGTCGACGTGCCGCGCCCGATCTCGTCGAGGATCACCAGGCTGCGCGCTGTGGCGTAGCGCAAGATGTGCGCGGTCTCGCGCATCTCGACCAGGAACGTCGACTCGCCGCGCGCCAGGTTGTCGCCCGCGCCCACGCGCGTGAACACCCGATCGCACACGCCGATGCGCGCGCGCCGCGCCGGAAGGAAGCTGCCCATCTGAGCCAGGATCACCGACTGCGCCACCTGACGGATCAGCGTCGATTTCCCGGCCATGTTGGGGCCGGTCACGATCAGGATCTGCTCGCCGTCCGTGTCGAGGCGCACGTCGTTGGGCACGAAGCCACCCGCCGCCGCCAGCCGTTCCACCACCGGGTGCCGGCCGTCGGCGATGTCGATCACGCCAGAGTCATCGACGATCGGCCGGCAATAGCCGCTCCGGTGCGCGACCTCGGCCAGCGCCGCCAGGGCGTCGGCGGCGGCCACGCGCGCTGCCAGCGACAGCAGGCGCGCCGACTCGGCCGCGACCTCGGCGCGCAGCTTTTCGAAGATCTCCGTCTCGATGGCGACGCGCCGCTCGTCGGCCGAGAGGATCTTGGCCTCGTATTCCGCCAGCTCGGGCGTGACGAACCGCTCGCCGTTGGCCACCGTCTGCTTGCGCACGTACTCGGCCGGGATCTTCGCGTGCTGAAGCTGCGCGCGCGTGACCTCGATGTAGTAGCCGAAGACGTTGTTGTACTTGACCTTGAGCGAGCCGATGCCGGTGCGCTCGCGCTCGCGCGTCTCGATCGCCGCCACCACGTCACGCCCGCCGCTGGCGATCGCGGTCAGCTCGTCGAGCTCGGCGGAGATGCCGGGGTTCACGAAGCCGCCGTCCTTGACCGCGGCCGGCGCGTCGGCGCGCAGCGTGGCGATCAAGTGCTCGCCGAGCTCGCGGGCCAGGTCGCCGCCGAGCTGGCCGAGATCGCCCTCGCCCACCTCCGACGAGGCCGATGGCTCGGGCGCCGCGCCGATCTCCGACGAGAGCGCGGAACGAAGCGCGTCGGCGAGCGCGGGCAGCTGGGCCAGCGAGCGCCCGAGGACGGCCAGGTCGCGCGGCGTGGCGACGCCGAGCTGAGCGCGGCCCACGAGGCGTTCGAGGTCGGCGATCTCACCCAGCAGCTTGCGCGCGCCGTCGCGCGCGGCGTGGCTCGCGACCAGCCGCTCGACCGCGTCCTGGCGGCGGCGGATGCGCGCGACGTCGACCAGGGGGAAGAGCAGCCACCGGCGCAGCATGCGGCCGCCCATCGCCGAGCGGGTCTCGTCGATCACGTCGAGGAGCGAGCCCTGGCGCTTGCGCTCGAGCAAGGTCTCGGTCAGCTCCAGGTGGCTGCGCGCTTGCTCGTCGATGACCAGGTAGTCGGCGCGCTGGAAGACCTCGAGCCGGCCGAGCGGCAGGGTCGCGCCGGGCTGGGTCGCGCGCGCGTAGCGCAGCACGCGCGCGGCGGCCGCGATCGCCATCGGCGCGCGCGCGGCGAGACCGCTCGTGCTGGCGTCAGCACCGTCCGGACCGACACCGCCCTGCGCCGCACCCAGCGTCTTCGCGTCGTCGAGACCGACCTCTTGCCGCCCGTCTTCCCGGCTCTCCTCGGCGACCGGCGTCTGCACCAGGCGCGGACAGCCGCGCCGGATCAGCGCAGCTAGGTCGGTGTCGTCGCGCCCTACCACCAGCTCGCGCGGCTCGGCGCGCGCCAGCTCGTCGAGCAGCGCCTCGGGTGTCGACGCCTCGGTGGCGCGGAAGTGTCCGGTGGTCACGTCGAGGAACGCGAGGCCGTAACCGCGCCGCCCGTCGCCCACGACCGCCGCGACGTAGCTGGGCGCGCGCGGGTCGAGCGACTCCTCGTCGAGCACCACCCCTGGCGTCACCACGCGCACGACGTCGCGGCGCACGATGCCGCGCGCGACCTTGGGGTCCTCCAGCTGCTCGCACAGCGCCACGCGGTGGCCGAGCTCGGTGAGCTTGGCCAGGTAACCGCGCACGGCGTGATGAGGCACGCCGCACATCGGAACGGCCTCGTCCTTGTCCTTGCCCTTGTCGCGCGTCGTCAGCGTCAGGTTCAACGCGCGGGCCACGTAGACCGCGTCCTCGTAGAACATCTCGTAGAAGTCGCCGAGACGGAAGAACACGATCGCGTCGGGGTACCTCGCCTTGACGTCGAGGTACTGCCGCATCAGGGCGGTGGGGGCCGCGGCTTGCAAGATGCGCGGGGCGCCGGCGCCGCCCTACTCCTTGGCGGCCGGCTTCTTGCGCGCGGTCTTGGCGGCGGCGGGCTTGGCGGCGCGCTTCTCGGCGCGCTTGCGCTGCGTGCGGGCCTTGAGCTTTCGCTGGCGGGTCTTGCGGCGCATCTTCATCGAACGGCGGTTGTCACGTCTTCCCATGCGAGGCGAATACTAGTTCGCCCGCGCACTGTCAAGGATGCGCGTAAGGACGCGGGATCGCCGGCGTTCAGCCCGGCGTTCAGCTTCCATTCCGCACGCGCGCCGGGATGACGTCGTCGCCGTGCTTGACGCGGACGACGCTGCCCTCGGGGACGCTCACGTGCAGCAGCGCCAGCGCCACACCACGACCGCCGGGGAGCCGCGCGACGCTGGTGACTCGCCCGGCCTTGGGCTTCACGTCACTCTCGATCGCGTCGTCGGCGGCCGGGTCGCGCGGATCGTCGATGTCCAGCCCGACCAGCCGCCAGTTGATATGGCCGCGGTCGCGAATGCGCACGATCGGCTCCTGGCCGAGGTAGCAGCCCTTCTGATAGTCGATCGCCCCGTCGAGGCCGACCTCCATCGGGAAGTAGTCCCCCGTGATCTCGGCGCCCTCCTTGGGCTCGCACGCGGCGATGCGCGCCGCCTCGGCGAGCGCGGCATCCAGGCGCCCAACGCCGGCCGCTGCGAGCCTGGCGTCGGCGGCCGCGACGGCGGGGGGATCGCCGGCCAGCCAGAAGCCGTCCGCCCCCAGCTCGTGCGCACGCACCAGCCAGAGCCGCCCGATGCCCGGAGCGTCGACGTCGGCGTGCGAGAGCGGCGCGCGCGACGCCAGGTCGCGGGCTTCGATTCCCATTCCCATGCCGGCGAGACGCTCGACCGCCGACGGGCCAAAGAGGCCGACCGACGCGAACGCGGCGCGCGGCGCCGCTGCGAAGTCGTCCATGATCGCGTAGCGCGCCAGCGCGGCCGCCAGCGTCGCCGCCACGCCGGGGCCGACCACGATCCAGATCTCGCCCTCCCGCACAAAGATCCGCATGTCGGCCACGATGTGCCCCTTGGGCGTGAGCAGCACCGATCGTGCGCCACCGCCCACCGGCGTGCCCGCTACGTTGCCGGTGACGATGCCGTGGAGGAAGCGCACGCGATCGGCGCCGGTCGCGACGATCATCTCGCGCGCAGGCAGCGCCGCGCGTGCGGCCCCGGCCGTGAGCAAATCCAGAGTCGCACCGCCGGGACCACTCGCGCCCGCGGGGACAGGGGCGCCCGCCGGGCTCGTGGCGCCCGCCGGGCTAGCGGCACGTTCAGGGTTCATGCCGGTTCTTCATAGCGCGGCGCTCGCGCAGGCGCACGGCCCGTCGCGCCGCAGCCTCGCGAAAGCGCCGCCGGTCGTCGGCGTTCTCGGGAACCAGGCGCGGCACCTCGCGCGGCCGTCCCTGATCGTCGACGGAGACGAAGGTCAGGTAGGCGCGCGTCGCCTGCACGCGCTCGCGCGTGATCTGGTTCTCGGCGAACACGCGCACGCCGACCTCCATCGAGGTGCGCGCTGCGAAGTTCACCTGAGCCTGCACGACCACGACGTCGCCGAGGCGCGCGGGCCGCAGGAAATGCAGGCGATCCATGGACGCCGTCACCACCAGGCCGCCGGCGTGGCGCGCGGCCGAGATGCCGGCGGCGCCGTCGACCCATTGCATGAGGATGCCGCCGAAGATGGTACCGTGCACGTTGGTCAGGCCGGGCAACACGATCTGTGCGGTCTCGACCCGAGTCGCGCGTGGCGTGCTCCG
>Ga0265328_10000222_pt1 | contig 25997 bp, 39 predicted proteins | sample 41624metaG_FD_202086 | JGI IMG/M metagenome (GOLD analysis project Ga0265328, IMG submission 202086) | Rhizosphere microbial communities from Carex aquatilis grown in University of Washington, Seatle, WA, United States - 4-16-24 metaG | ecosystem: Host-associated > Plants > Roots > Rhizosphere...
TGTTTGCTGTTGGTGGTATGCTAAAAATGACCGTCATCATTACTTGATTAGGGTCCTTTAGATTATCAGCGCTGTACTCACTCTTCTCAATAGTCACTTCAGGTTTGCTAACACTCCAGTCAACCCATGCTTTACGCTTTGCGTCACCAATAACGTCAATCCAATAACGACCTGGTGGAACTACTGCGCCATTTGTGTTAGGAACCGGAATTCCACGAGCCATTGCACCAAAAGTGATTGTAACAGGATAAACACATTCATAAAGTGCTTTAGCTTTATAGAATTCTCCCATTTCTCGAAAAGCATTACTGACTGCTAGAATTGCTTTAGGATTACTTGAGTGTAATGCTTTTTGGAAAATAACGTCATTCTCATTTCCAAAAGCAACTGAAACGCCGCTAACGGGTTTTGAATTGTATTCAGGAATGACTGTGGGAGGAGTACCTTTGATTTGATAGTACGTCCCTGAATAAATCTGCATTGCAACTAAGTCAGTCGGTCTTATTAGGTCTGGATCAAGATTTGGGGGGAGCACTCCTACTTGTTGAAGTGCTGCCCCTGCTAATTCACTACAGAACCAGTTAGCAATTGGTTTTGGATTTTCGACTGTTGGTGCAACAGGAGTAGAAGTCTGAGGTAAATAAAAACTGGTAATCTTACGCCAGTAATTCATTCCATCCTTTTCTAGTTCTGTGCTCATACTAGCAATCTTATGCCAGTATTCTGATTGCTCCCATTGAAGCAATGCGCTTTCTATAGCACCCCAAGTGTCATATTGTTTACCTTTTTGTTGAAGTAACCAATACTCAAGTTTCTTAGGGTCAACTTTCTTTTGCAAGTCAAGTCGAAGTGGCAAGTACCAAATGAATCCTGGATAATACGTTGCACGCATTATCAAGTCAGTAACCGTTACACCTTGAAAGCCACCAAGTGATGTTGATTCAATGATTTTAGGCTGAACTGGTTTACCATCAACAGATGATTGAGAAGTGAGGACTATACCAACATGGGAAACAATAGAACCTGTTGCAGTACGGACTAAGTCTGATACAATATTTCCTTGGCCTGAAAATGCTAGAATGTCTCCCGGTTGAACCATAGAGATAATATCTAAGACTTTGAGGGATTCTAAAGGCATATGGATAGTCCTACAATTATTCTATGGAATGGCCGTACTACTTGAGTAGTTTGAGCGCTTCAATAGCTTGTTTCCAGTCATCAGGATAGGTTTTTGCTATTGCGATTAGAAATTCACTTCGTTGACCAGGTTCGGTCATTATTCCAATGAATTGGTCAGCAGCAAATCCAATGGAATAACCATATAAGAACTTTGCAAGACTTTCATCGTTGGATGCATTGAGAGCCGCACGAAGATGTAACGCAGCTGGATTTGCAACTGGTTCAGTACTCATGTGTCATCTACTACACTTTCTTGTATCTCGGTATCTTCAACTGGAACGAATGGCTTTGCAGTGCCAGCGCCATTACTTTTCTTAGCAGGTTTTACTTCTAAACTTTCTTGGAATGCCTTTTCTTCAGCTTCGGCCGCTTCAGCGGCTTTTTGAGCTATTTCAGCCATCATCTTTTCTTGAATGACACGAACGTGTTCACGAAGAGCCGACGCTTTTTTGGTAGCCGTCCACCCCTCGAATGCAAAAGCTACTTCTAATATAGCCTCTATATTTTCACTCTTGAGAGCTTTTTGATAAACTTCTTCATGAGCTTGTTTCAACTCAGCAGGTCTACCGCGCCATTCTGCTCGACGTTTGAGCATTGCAGCTTGAGCTTTCAATCCGTATTCAGTGAAAAGACGCGCCTCTTCAATGAGCGCGTCTGGCTGATGACAATACTCCATAGCATTGCGGTAACGTTCATCTCGGGAGGGGGTTAGAACGCCATAGTCTTTCTTATTCATCTCGCGAAAGACGAGGGCGCCAGTACCAACGATTAATATTGTTAATGGGTCCATATGTATCACACGACCAGTATACGGTCATCCTTAGGGTTTGGAACGAAGAAACCAATAGCAGGTGCTATACCTGCAATATGTATTACACTTTGATTGTTCATCACTTCTGGATGTTGAGCCCAAAAGAATTTTTTAGCTTCAAATTCATCTTCAGCATGAAGATAATCTTTATGGGTTGTAACTTTAGTACCAACGATTGTTTCGTAGCAAATACAATAGAGTCTCCTTTTATCCCAATTCTTTAGAACAGAACGGCAACCGAATTGGCATTTGCAACAATGCAATTCTGGTAGTGGTTTAGTGTCACCATGCTCTTTTGGAGGATTGAAATTACTTCCAATGAAGCCGATGTTGTTACATCGAGGGCAGGCGAACATAGCCTTGACGTCAATACCCTTCTCACCAAATCTTCGTTGGTCTTCTCCGCTGACTAGTGTCCACGTGCCAGCAATAGGACGAATTGATACTATCTCACCTTCAGGGGTGCGAGTAACCAACCATTCCTCACAAGGGAATTCAATGGTTTCAACTGTTTGCGACGCGGCTGTAGAAGAGTTATTGGTTGTCATGGTATGATTATTCCACGGAATGTATCGTTAACCGTCAATGCCCCAAGTAATTGAGAACTCAATAATTTCTCCTCCAATAGCTGGAGTAAGGTTCTCAATAATGAGTCTATCAGCTTGAGGTGAAAGAGGAACAAATCCATAATCCATTGGATTATATATTTTGAGTGCACCTGCCGTAGTAGACCCTTGAGAGAAAAAGATTTTATCTTCAGTAACAATGTTACCAACTGAACTTGTGGTAACCATTACAGAACTAACTCCAGCATTTTTTGGAATTAGAACTGCTATATTAGTAAGAGGATTGAGACTGACTCTTCCAAATAAAATTGTACCATTATTATCAATATACGTCTGATAAGTAGGTGGTAATGATGTAGAACCACGCACCCCACTAGCACAAGTAATGGTCACATCATATTGGGTTTGATTTGTTGTATCGCTAGAGTCTGTTTCATCAGTAGCATTGATTGCAAAGTGTTCTGCAACACCTGTAATTACTGCTCCATCATAAATTGAAATTAACCTACGCTGGGTGTTTCCACCAATTGACCAAAGAATTTCCCCCACAGGCGTAATATTACCTATTGCAATTGGAGGTGGAATGATGGGATTAGCCGGAACGGATGGTACAATATAACCTATACGATTGCTAACGAAAAACTGTGCTGTAAAGTTCTGAGCTTTACCATCAAAGTCATCTTGCATCTGCACGCTAAGACCTGCCTTTGAAAGTAATTTACCTGTAGCAGACTTAGCAAATGACATATCATCTCCACCATCTAATTCTGAACCTGAGCACCCGATAAGAAACAAAACTAAGGAAGCTGTGAGTAACTGAGTAATTATTCTGTGGAATAACATTGTATCATTTCTCCCTAAAAGTTAGAGATGGTATCTGTATCTAACTCAAACAGTATATCACGCCGCGTGTGGAACTGCAACAGGCGGAACTGGTGCTACTGACATTGCAGGAGGTGGCTGGTCATAATAGGATTCATCGAGATTTGGGTATGCTTTGGTATATTCATCGATGAAAAATGCAGACAACTGAGCTCTCTGGTTACCAGCTCGTGATTGTTCACCAATACCTTTTGCCATTGCCATTGCATGCTGGTCGCCAGCACGACAACGCTCAACAATTGACCTAGCCCCATGCATCATCTCATGGATTTCTTGAGCCTTACGAAAAAGGGCCTCAGCATGATACGTGAGACCTTCCGCTCCAAATAAAGCTGCCCCTCGTTGTAGTTTCTGAGGGTCAATGCAATTTTGCATCAATTCCCCATGAATTGCTGCATGAACAGGCTTTATCTGTTTAGCAGCTTTATTAGCAGGATGTTCAGCTGGAAATTCTGAGGAGCTATGAACAAAGTGGGTTATCAATGCTCCGCCTAAAGCGCCTCCGAGAGCCCAAATAAATCGTGTCATGGTTTTATATTCCTGACGTTGAGTAAGAGCTTTTTAGACTAGTTTGGTGAGAGCTTCTTTGCTAGCAGCATAAATCTGTTTACCATAAGCCACATAATCACCCGGAGTCTGACTCACAGCTCCAGAATTGTAAACGGTTGCAGCCGCAACTTCCATTACTACAGAACCTATCTGTGCATTGTCACTATCAGCAATCGGAGAACCTACTGCATTTTGAACAATAAATTCGTCTGCAATCGCTCGTGCGGTAAGAGCAATATTTGCATAATCGGTTGCTGTAAATGAACCAACATATTTACTTGCCATCAGGCCAAACATTACACCAGCGACACATGAATTTTGAATAACTGATACAGCCATGATACTATTACCTTTCGTAAATAAAGTTGAGAAGTTTTCTTAGTTCAATGTAACGGCATTGAAGTTGACAGCTGTCTGTGATAGACATTGCCCAAACATTACAGCATTTGCACCTAAAGTGATATCTGTAGCACAAAGAATAATGCCATAGAAATTTGAAGCTGCGCCAATAGCTGTATTACCAGCTACCTGCCAGAATACATTTTGGGGTAATACACCTCCAGACAGAATAATACTTTGTGCCGCTGCAAGACTTAGTACACCAGCGATTTCGAAAACGAATACAGAAGAAGAATCACCTAGTAAAGTGATACTACCTGAAATAGCAACTCCTGTGCTCCATTTGTAAACACCAGGTGTCAATACGTCACCATTAAGCAATCCAGCATGATATTCTATAAAGTTAGGCGCACGCCCAGCGGCATTAGTATATGCTGCTTGCATATCGATGACAGCTTGTGTGAGTGTAGCTGGGGTTGGAGCTACATAATTGGCGGCATACACCTTGCCACCCCCATGAATCTGCGCACTGGTCGAAAATGCCCCTCCAACATCAAGTGAAAGTGCAAAGCCAGTAATAGCAGTTGACGCAATTGGGCTAACTCCCATATTAGCCGGACTAACTGTACTGCCAATATTTGAAGTACCAGTATTCGTAATACCAGATTTTGCAAGTACTGCATAGTTTGCTGATGTAAGCAAAGGAACAACTGGTACAGTAAAACCAACTAATTTTGTCAACGCTTGTTTACTAGCAGCATATATTTGTTTGGCATAAGATGTATAATCAGCCGGAGTTATACTTGTTGCCCCAGATTCAAAAATAGTTGCAGCAGCAACTTGTATCACTAGAGGCCCTATCTGTGGATTGTCCCCATCAGCTATTGCAGCACCACTTGCAGTATTTTCAACAATAAATTCATCTGCAATCGCTCGTGCAGTGGTAGTAATGTTCGCATAATCAGTTGCTGTGAATGAACCAACATATTTACTCGCCATTAGGGCCTTCATTACCCCTGCGACGCATGAATTTTGAATAACTGATGTAGTCATGATTGATTTTCTTTCTATTCCACGGAATATGTTTTTGAGAGCTAGTTCAACGTATCACTATTGAAGTTAACAGCTGTCTGTGAAAGACACTTGCCATGCAGTGTAGCACCTGCACCTAAAGTGATATCCGTGAAACCAAGAATAATACCATTGAAGGTTGCAGCTGCACCAATAGCTGTATTAGTAGCTGTTTGCCAGAAAACATTAGATGCTAATACACCACCAGTCAGCAAGATACTCTGTGCTGCTGCTAGCGTTAATGCACCAGTCATCTGAAAAATAAATACTGAATTAGAATCACCATGTAAAGTAATACTAGTTGAAATACTTACAGCTGTATTCCACTTATAAACACCAGCTGTTAGTGTTTCACCACCAAGCAATCCAGCATGAAAATCTATATAATCAGGAGTGCGACTAGCTGCATTGGTATAAGCTGCTTGCATGTCAAGAACAGCTTGTGTCAATGTTGCTGGTGTTGGTGCTGAATAGTTAGCTGCATACACATGTCCTGTAACTTGTGCACTTGTTGAAAATTGACCACTACCATCAAGAGTGAGAGTAAACCCGGTAATAGCTGTCGCTGCAATAGGACTTACACCCATTGCGCCAGTAATATGTGAAGTGGCAATATTCGTAATACCAGATTTCGCAAGCACTTCATAGTTTGCTGCTGTAAGTAAAGGAATTGCAGTTGGATGTGGAGTAGGAGAATTGATATTGTTCGGCAAAAAAGCGTAGAACAAAAACGGTAATGCGGCAGTTAGTGTTACTGGAGAATCATTAGGATTATCAAATACAATATGAACTTCTGAAGTTGTGCCATTCTGTACAACATATGAACTCCAAATACACTTAGCACCTACAACCTGTGTCCCCCATACAGCCCCTTGAGGCGTTACTGTACATGACATTTGTTCAATGTTTGACGAACCAAGGATACTTGTTAGAAGAGGAAATACTACATCAACAGTGCCAAGTGCTGGAAGTACAGTTCCACTAGGAACGCTAAGTCCAATGGATACTCTCATCTGTCGGCTAAGCTGAACTGTTGTAGATCCCTGAAGGACTGGATTTTCTGGTAGAGCGCCATAAGTCCCGTCAATCGTAGGAACATTAGCGCCAGCAGCGACAATAGTGCAAATGCCACTTCGTGCTTGACTATTCTCCATTATGATATTAACAGTTTCACCAGCATTTACATTTCCACGTTGGTCGGCATTGATGTCACCTTCCCAAGTAGAATTGAACATCTGTAAAGTAGCACCACTGTCTGTACCTGCCCACACACTAAGTGGCGCTCCTGAATTAACACCAGCAACATTTTCCCAAATTGCTCCACCACCTTTTTGAAGATATTCACCAATAAGTGTACATCCGTGCAATTCAACATTGTCACTTGATGCCATGATTACTGATAAACCAGTAGTAAGTTGACAATTTGTAAATGAAAATGAATTACTTATAGTAGAACTAGAACCAGTAAAATCTATATCAACAGTATTACCACTAAGTTCACAATTAGTAATCCATGCAACTTGATTTGCTCCTAGAAAACTAGTACCAAGACTTATGTTACCAGAAAGGTTTGCTGGATAAGTAGAGTTGAGCGCTGATTGTGTTGGGTCAAAACCTACTATCTTAGTAAAAGCTTTGATAGCAACATCTTCAGTATATTCTCCAGGATAGAGAATAATTTCATAAATCTTTGAAGCTGACGCGTCAGTAATTACTGATTGAGCATGAAGTATTGTTTGAAAGGGATTAAAAATACTTCCGTCACCCGTTGTATCAGAACCCCACGTAGCAGCAACCCATAACTCTTGAGTTATAGTGAATGAAGGACCCGTACCTCCTAAGGGTGGAAATACAATACCACCAGCGGTAGCTGTCGAATCACCTTTTCTTATCATAGCAACTAATGCTACAGCTACGATAGTCCAGTTAGCTTGAGTGATAACAGCACCTTCAATAGGCCAACCTGCTCCTCGAGCAAAAAGGTTGTCAGCTGCATCGGTAATAGCTTCAATGTCATAAGTATTTGCCGAGTTTGCACCCCATGCCGTATCAACAGCTTGAGCGAATACTGTTGCAACGCTAATAGGTAGTGCGTAATCATCGGATACGGGATCTGTAATGAAAGCTCCCGTTGGAATTCCAGTACCAGCCACGGCACCTGCGAATGCAGCTGTGTAAACATTGATATTGAGTGGTGAATATGTCATTGTTCCTCTTTATGCCGTGGAATACCTAGGTAATTCCTGTACACTGCCCATACCTAAAATTCTACTTGGACATTCCCATTTACCGTTTCCGTGTAGAATGAGAATGTGAAACATTGTCCCCCACCCATCAGTGATGTTACGAAACACTGGCATAGCAGCTTTGCCATTCAGACGTAGTTCGGCGATTCTAGCAGCGACTAAACTCTTACAGTCGGTGAACCCGCGCTCAACCATTGTCGGAATAGTATCCCAAGCTGCCTTGGAGGGCATCAATTTATAAGTAATACCTGAAGAATATAAGAAAGGTAACGTTGGATCGAAATTCAAACAAATAGTATCTAAGTCAATAAGACAATCGAGAAGCGCCCGTAAAGCAATAGCGTTACTATCTTTCGACGCACGCGGGTGGAACGCGGTGTCAATACCGAACACTATACCTTGCGGGCGCATCTTTGCACGCCCTACTTCTAATGCGCATTTGCGAATGCACGTCCTAGCTAATTGTCCCTCTTTTGAACCTGGGTCCACGAGAAACGAAGGAAGTCCAAACGCAATGTTCATTAATTACTCCAAAGTAGGTCTATTACTATTACTGACCGTATCCACCAGCGAGAGTAGACGGACCTTGCAGAGTAATAATGAACTGGAACCGATTACCAGAGGTATATCCAGGAGGCAATACACCCGTGTAAGCACCAGCTGACGTAGCTCGGTTCTGAGGATCAAGTCGCGGCAAATCGAGCATAACGCCCTGTGCCCCAGCACTGTACGTATAAGCATCTTCAGTGCCACCAACCAACACATTGACGTTAGCAACCTGCAACGATGAAACTAGAACGAAACCTGGAACCGGCGCGTTCATAATGACGCGTTGCCCCTTGATTGACGTCGAGGGCTGCTGTGTAAACGGCGTAATATTGCTCGCTGTACCGAGAACAAGATTGTCTGACGGCGAAAATGAGAAGCTATAGCGCTCCACTTTCACAATCGAATCACGGTTCGGGTCTAGAAGCAACGTGCGTGACATTGTACTCGAGGGATTCTGCATCTCCCAATGGCGAGCCACATGATGACCATGATGCATACCATGATGTACGCCAGGATGTCCTGAATGTGCAGCAGGATGTGATATAGCGGTATGCGGTGCCATTGGTGCAGGAGGTGCCGCAGGAGCGCCAAACCCGTAGCCATAACCATAACCAGCTTCAAGTTCATCATCATATTGCTGTTCTTGAGGAGGAGGCGCGGGAGGAGCATAGGCGTATGGTACATAAGGCCGATGATAGTAACGATGTGGCTCAAAAGGCCTCATACTATGTTGTGCATAATGAGGGCCCCAACCAACTCCAAGATTCATCGATGGATCGAAAGCCGAAAAGCCGTAGCCGTAATCGTCTCCAAACCCAACGTTTGAACCCTGTTCCTGGTCTTCTGCCAATGCACCCATGACGAGAGCCAATGCAGGCTCACGCATAAGCATTTCTTGATTTCTCATTTGTGTTTCCACCTTTCTTTAGAGGTTATTAGACCTCAGACACCCCAAAAGCCCGCCCCAGCGTTACCTGGGTTCGAGCATTTGAGTATTCTATGGAATACTTTTAGTACCAACGAGAATTTCGATAGAATCTATATCCAAGAGCACCTACAGCTGCTGGAATGAGCCAATGTCCAAAACCTACGTCAGCACTACTAATATCATCAGTTACTTCAATATTATCATCATCTACCGTCTGATTTGAACCATCATCATACACATTTGTGTCTGACGAATCATCATACACAGGTGTAGGTTGTATTGGTTGTGCATAATTCATATCTACATTAGCATTATAAGATGGTTGAGTTGCTATTTGAGCTTCATCATAGGGTATATGCGGATGATGATGGTGATGATGATGTGGATAAGAGCTATAATCAGGAGCAGTCATATCTGATTGTGACGCTGAATAATCAGAAGACTGTGGGAGTGGTGCCGCAGGTCTATTAAACCACGAATGCGACCCTTGTTGAGGAGGTGGAGGTGGAGGTGCTGTTGAGAATCTACCAGTAGGCGCTGACGGTATTTGATAATGAGCAAAAGGTGTAGTTCCTAATTGTCCATAAAATCGCCCAGTTGGAGATGACGGCACTGAATAAGATCTACCAGTAGGAGCAGTTGGAGCTATTTGATGCATAGCCATTGGCAAATGCATAACACTAGGATGCACAACGGGAGACGTTGAATGAATCGCATTTGGATGCGCAATGCTTAAATGTGCACTAGGATGCACAACGGGAGACGTTGAATGAATCGCATTTGGATGCGCAACGCTTAAATGTGCACTAGGAGCTTGTAGATGAATGTTGTTAGAAACAACTTGTTTTTTCTTAGTGGCAGTTGGAGGTGCTATCGTAGCTCCCCACCCATACCTTCCACTTTCCTGAGTTGCCCCCATAACAGTAGCCAATGCATGCTCACGCATGTACATCTCTTCTGGTGTTAGCATTATTTTCACCCTTTCTAATGACGCTAAGGACAATCTCTTGACAGTCCTTAGCGTCACGGTCATATTCTACGGAATAACAAATGTTACTGACCGTATCCACCAGCGAGGGTAGACGGACCTTGAAGGGTGATAATGAACTGAAAGCTGTTACCAGAGGTATACCCAGGAGGCAATACACCAGTATAAGCGCCAGCTGACGTAGCGCGGTTCTGTGGGTCGAGTCGCGGCAAATCTAGCATAACGCCCTGTGCCCCAGCACTGTACGTGAAGGCATCTTCAGTACCACCGACCAATACATTGACGTTAGCAACCTGCAACGACGAAACCAGAACGAAACCGGGAACCGGCGCGTTCATAATAACACGTTGACCCTTGATTGACGTCGAGGGTTGCTGTGTAAATGGCGTAATATTGCTTGCAGTTCCGAGAACAAGATTCGTTGACGGCGAAAATGAGAAGCTATAGCGCTCCACTTTCACAATCGAATCACGGTTCGGGTCGAGAAGCAACGTACGCGACATTGTGCTCGAGGGATTCTGCATCTCCCAATGACGAGCCATGTGGTGATGATGTTGCGCATTATGTTGACCATGTTGACCATAATGAGCAATACCAGCTTGGTGAGACGCACCATGATAGGTTGCTGGATGCTGATAGGTCGCCGGATGAGCATAGCCAAAGCCATACCCATAACCATCTTCACTATCATCATCTTGTGATGAAGGTGGAGGTGGAGGAGGAGGCTGTTGTCGTTGTTGCTGATGATAATGAGGATGATAACGATGGCCACCGCCGCGATGACCATAACCAAACCCAAAATTCTCGCCCTGTGGTAGTGCGCCCATGAGCATAGCCATTGCAGGCTCACGCATGAGTAATTCCTGTGCTCTTGCCATTTTACTATTCACCTTTCAAAACATTTATTCCGCAGAATAGGTTAGAACACGATGTGAAGAAAATACACACCGTAATAACTTGTATCCGCAAATAAATGCGATAGTGATATCTAGTAAAATGGGTAGCAGAGAAAGCTACCTATGTAACTTTTATCAAGAAACCGTTAAAGATAGCGTGATGCTTCAACCAATCTATCTTGTGCAGAAGCTCCATAACCATAGCCAGGTCCAACTTGATTATAAGCAGGAACGCCATGGAAACGATGACCAGATACGCCATACTGACCAATTCCACTTCTCCCCAGATCTTCAAACTCGCCCTTGATACCAAGGACACCATGCAGGTTAGACTTGAAGAACTTCTCAAAAGTACGGACGGCAGCTGAACCACCAGCAGCAATGCTAGCAACCTTCAACATCTGGCTATACTTGTGATTAGCGACAGAAAGACCGAGAAGTCCAAAACCTACCGACATAAGACCGTCAATAGGAACATCAAATCCACCAATCTTCTTATCGAGGCCTCCCATGGTTGCTGACACCAACCCAACTGCAGCGCCAGCAGCAGCTGTAACCATTAGGTCTTCACCCATCTGAGTTGCATCATGGGGATTGATTGAATGAAAATCTCGCTTCAGTCTTCCGTAATAATGTGTCAAAGCAGTCATTGTATTTTTCTTTCTTTCTAGAGGTCCACTAATTATCAAAACGCAGACTTCAACTTGAGAACAGGATCTCCACTCAACTGAGGTGTATTCTGTGGAATACCCTTCTTAGACTCTCGCCACTTGTAGACTGTTCGATACATCGCAATACTTGAGCATGATTGCCCCATAGCGCGATAATCGAGTGATAAACCTTCTGGTTTACCAGAACCCTGAACACTCAAGACATAAAAAAGGGCCGCACCCGCCCAATCAAGGGGAACACGACCGCCTAAATCAAGACCTCCAAGGTCTGTATCAATAAATGCGAGTAGCGCTCCAATGGCAGCTCCTTCAGCATTTTGCCGCAAACCTACTACAGCAGACTGTACTGGAGTAGAGGGTTCAACAGCTTGAACACCCTGTATCTCACGCCACCAATCGCGGAGTGACCCACGAGATGTATTCTGTGGAATAGCAAGATTGCTACTAGGTTGTTGATAGGGTACTAACGATGTAAACGCATTACCCGCACGCGCGTAAGGTACTAGTCCACTCATGTGATTATGAGTATACCATGTATAAAACACAATGTCAAGCAATTATTCCACAGAATATTACTAATTATCATCTTCATCTTCTTCGTCTTCATTATCCTCTTCTACTTGTGATTTTGGTTTAGGAGAACCGTCTAAACGACCCATTGCCTCGTCTTCTGTAATCTCAAACAATCCAGATTCAACCATTTCAAAATACTGTGAAATAGGTGCTGGACCATTACGATTTTTTTCAATATGAAGCCGTCTTGGATCTGTAGGACCATCTCCTAATATTTCAAACATTGCTGTAGCATCTACAGCATGTTTCATTTTATTCAATCCAGCATGGTCACCACTTTTCGTTACTTGATTAATAACGATAGTGGGCGCATTAAGTCTTACTGTGTAATCTTTGAAGCGTTGGCAGATAGTGACCGCTTCATTCATATCTTCACCAGACCATTTAGTTACAGAATCAAGAATTGTGAGACATGGTTTATAGTGAAGTAACATCTCGCCAATGTCATGTTGAACACCGCCCATAGCTTTGACGATATGAATCAATGGCATATGTTTCAACTGTAATCGTGTTGCTGTATCATTCAATTCTGAATAGTGTTGCTCATTTGCAATGTACAACACTAACTGATTGAATATTCCAGCAAATATATCAGACAATTGTAGACACAATGTAGTCTTGCCTGCACCTGGATCACCAGCAAGAAGTATGACTGCTGTTTTAGCAATACCTTTACCACCACCAAAACATTTATCAACGATTCCTGTCAACACACGTTCAACCGGCACAGCATCTTTGCCACCCAACGGTTGAACACAGTCATTCATACTCATACCTGAAGCTGAAGCAACATTCCACATTCTACACTTAGGATTTACACACCGATACTTCCCCTCTAACAACATATGGTTACAATGAATGCATTTCATACATTAACCATTTCTGAATTCCGTGGAATATGATTCCAAAGAATGCTCTTGCCAATCCTCGCTTATCCGTAAATCCATTTTTATGTAAACTAATGGACCTTCTTGGTTGCCATTCTCTTCTGGCATGTTCGCAATGATAAAAACTGCAAGGGGGCCTAATCGAAACCCAAATGTCAACGCTCGACCTTTACTGGTTTCAATTATTTTTGAACGTGTTCGTAACTGTATTTCTTTACGTTTCATTTTTATTAGTATCCTTTATGACCATTTGATACAATTCTTATTTTGCGGAATATTATTCATATTTTGCAAAATCTGAGGGTTGACACCCGCTAAATATTATGATATGATTGTAATCTGCGAATGGGGAGGATTATCTTCTCATCGCATATTCCGCGGAATGAACCGCAACTGAAAGAATAGATACACATGTCAAAGAAAAAGACTGGCGACACAAGCAACAATGAAACAACACTCGAAGCTGATGATGATAACATTGTAGACCCAAACCTTGAACCACAAGCTGATGATTTTGAAGAAGAAGCTGGTTTCGAATTCGACTCTAGTTTGCTCTTAGAAGGCGTCAAACTTGTTGACCTTGCGCCAGATTTCATACGGCCTGAAGGATTCCTTATGGTTCCACGGCTCAACAAAAAGACTGGAGAAGTTTCTCCAATGACCACAACGTTCGTTGGCATCCTTCACGACATTATTCCGTGGAAAGATAATCGTGGCAAGGAACGTCTATGGTTTGCATTTGAAGCTACAGCCGCCGTTCCCGGAACATTTCTAACTGGGAAAGACGAAAAGAACGTTGAATTCAAGAAGCCTATAGAAAAGGGTGCTCGTGTTGGTATTTCAGGTTCAGGTGCTATCAACGCGCTAAAGACCAAACGTGGACATTTCGTTGCTTTGCATTGGACGGGTAACAAGGTCACTGTGAAAAATGGTGACATGTGGGAAGTTAAGGCTAAAATTAGCGAAAAGCCAGTCATAGAAATCAATGGTCCTTCGACCACTTCTCAGGGTCGAGAATCATAGAATTCAAAAAAGGACGGCCCCACGTGTTTTTGCACTTGGGGCCGTCTGACGTCTGAGGAGATAGCGGCTCACCCAATACGCCATTTCATATGGTAAGGATAGCAAAAAAATCGCGTTCTGTCAAGGGGGTAAAAGGACAGAACAAGCCTAAAAGCCCACCGCGATATACTATCCGAAAAGACTCGCTGGACCGACGCTATGCAATAGATAAGCGTACTGGTCGGCGAGTTTCTGTTTCTGTAGCGGATAATGAACGTGCTAAGCGTAGAAGTCAAAAGCCTAAAACTTCCAAGCGTCATTCTCAAAAAGACTTAGACCAGCGCTATGAAATCATTGATAAGCGTACTGGTAAGCGGGTAAAAGCTGATAAGATATTCCGTGGAATAACGCCTTCAAAACCTGCTAAAGCTAAGAAACAACATAAAACTACTAAGAGTAAGTCTTCCACTTCAAAGCGTCGTGAAGCTGCTAAAAAAGGATGGGAGACTCGGCGCAACAAGAAATACCTCCAATCATATCTTGAAAAGGTCTCTAAAGTTCCAATCAAGCCGATTGTACAAGAGCCTGAAATTGAATGGAGACCTCCAACATTTGAAGAATTGATTGGGCCACTCATCCCTGAAGGGATGAGAATGGAAAGTCTTGAAGAAGGCATTGCAGAACGTGCTGCTAAATATCCAAAGGTTGCAGAAGTTGCAATGTTAGCTTTTCTAAGACTGACCGCTGAAATTAATGATAGAAGATATGCAATTATGATGGGACAACCAACATCTCCAATCCCTACACCACGATTCGACCGTTTATACGGTTCAGGACATGGCGAATTTGTTCGTACTAATTACTTTGCGCAAGCTAAAAATCTAGTAGAATTAGATGCTATAAACCAAACATTGGCTGAAGATGAGGATAATGATTACAACATGCGTGAACTTTATACCTTATATTTTAGTCCAGATGTAATGTAACATGTCCGCTAATGTTCGTAACATACATTGTAAAGAAAGAGTACTAAACATCAAATTAGTACACTTCTACATATTCTTACTGTCAAGACCTTTAATGCCAGAAATTCGACGGGAAATAATACGTCGGTGTTCTAACATGAAATGTAATGGGTGTGGAACTTTAGTGCTTGATCATCAGTACGATGACAATCGAGATATAGCGCTAAATTGGGCTAGTAATTGTGCAATAGTCCCCTCAGAGAAAGTTATTAAAACTATACTAAGTGAGGTAAAAAAGAAATGGCCAAAATTGAAAATCGTCCGATGAAAAGATACCTGATACTCGTTCAACACGAGGTGATTATGTACGGTGAAGACGAAAAGGCTGCTACGAGCAGCCTTTTGCACAGTAAGTTCATACGTGACCGCACTAACGTCAAGTGTGTATACGTACAAGAACTACCATTACATGATAAACAAGAACCAATCATTGATGTAAGAACGGCACCTGGAACATAACATGAATCACGATATAAAATGTTGGACTGAATTTTTTAATCCTTTATGGGAAAATATAAAAACATTTGAATATCGTATAAATGACCGTAATTATCAGAATGGTGATACAGTTACCATACATGATTATGATAAAGAAACAAATTGTTATAAACCCCGTTTATGTACAGGTAAAATTGGTTACGTTTTACATCTTTCAAATAATTGGGTAGTATTTTCAATTATAGAAAAGATAAACCATTCCGTGGAATAAAGTCATGAAGATAACAATCAAACATAAGAATCAAATTATTGTAACACTTGATGATGAACATATAACAGATTCACAACTTTGGGATAATTTGATAGAAGAAATTATAGAATATACTAAACACCTTCATGCTACTGAAGGTGGTATGACAATTATAACCCTAGAAAGTGAAACTGCTCCTATAATCTAAACCTATGAAGATAGATCACACCTTCAAAGGCAACGAGCAATACTGTGAACAATGTAAAGCTCCACGCAATATGCATCGGGGAAAGCATGCATACGTTCGCAGACCTAAAGATACCATCCCTATAACATTCGTTGGCATCGACGGTGAAGGCACTACAGACCATTTTGGACCTTGGCCTGGCAAACATCGCTATACAATGCTCTGCGCAGCCGATGAATTCGGTCGTAAATATAGTGTCAAGAATCCTAAAGGTTTGACAACCCAAGAATGTTTCAAATTCATTCTCGCATTACCTCATAAAAATACGAAGATATTTGCCTATTCATTTGGTTATGACCTAACAAAGATTCTAGAGAATGTTGACGACGCAACTCTATACAAGCTGGTTCGTCCAGAATTACGACGTCGCGTTCAAAAGAATGGTCAAAAGGTTCAGGTTCCCGTATACTGTCCACCTTCAAAACCTAAATACTGTCTTGATTGGATGAATGGACGATTCACAATCAAGAAATTAGAAGGTACTGAAATTGTTGTAGACCAAGATACTGGACAACCTACAACAGCATTCAAATGGAGCCCAGCCAATATTATTAATGATGTGTGGAAATTCTTTCAAGGAAAATTCACAGCAGCCCTTGAAGACTGGAAGGTACCCGACAACGTTTCTAAAGACGAACGCAAAGTCATTCTCGACCGCATGCGTGAAATGAAGGACCAGCGTTCAAATTTTGACCAATTGACTGAAGAGGAGATTGAAGAATATTGTTTTGGCGAATGCCGATACATGGCAAATCTTGCTAGAAAACTAACTGAAGCGCATATAAAGGCTGGAATACCGCTCAAAAATTACTTTAGTGCTGGGTCAAGCGCCGAAGCAATGATGCTTGTGATGAAAATCAAAGACCATGTCAAACAAGCAAGAGCTGATAATCCAACACCTTCCTCCTCCGAGGATTCCCCAGGGTCAAATTCCGTGGAATATGTGCAACGATGTGCATTCTTTGGCGGTCGTTTTGAAATAGGGCGCATTGGTCCTGTACATGGCGAGATATTCAACTATGACATATCGTCTGCATATCCCTTTCAACTAACATTCCTTCCTTGTCTTATTCATGGCAAATGGGAACACACTACTGACCGTAAAGCCATTAAACACGCACGAACCGCTATTGTTCACTACACACTCAACGAACCTACCATCAAACGACCATGGGCTCCGTTTCCCTTTCGTCTCAAAAATGGTAGCATTGCCTTTCCAGAAACTAGTGGCGGCGGGTGGGTATGGCGAGAGGAATATCTAGCTGGTGAAAAACTGTTTGAGAACGTTGGTTTTCAAGAAGCTTGGCTCTATCATTGTGACTGTGACTGTCAACCATTCAAAGACATTCCGAAGTACTACTCCTATCGCATCTTCATTGGTAAAGAAGGTCCTGGCATCGTAGTAAAGTTAGGAGTCAATTCAAACTATGGCAAAACAGCTCAAACAATTGGTGGAGAGCCTGGTACTTTTCATTCTTGGATGTGGGCGGGACTTATTACTAGCGGATGCCGTGCACAAGTCTTAGAATCCATGATGCTTCATAAAGACCTTGATAATCTTCTCATGGTCGCTACAGATGGTATTGCAAGCCTCGAACAATTGAAACTACCAAAACCACGTGACACTGGTACAGACTGGTTACCTTGCCCCGACCCAGACCCTAAAGATGTTGCAGAAGCTCCTGAACTATTCAAAAAAGAAGGTTCACAATGGTTAGTCAATAAGCCGTTAGGCGGTTGGGAAGAAAAGATAATACGCAATGGTATGTTTCTCGCCAGGCCTGGCATATACTTTCCTCTCAACCCGACCAAAGCAGATATAAAACGCATTAGAGCACGTGGATTAGGTCGTGCTGCCGTGTGGAATAACTGGGAGAAGATAGTCGAGGCCTTTAACGATAAACAGCCGGGCATACGTATACAGAACCTTAGCCTATTCCACGGAATAAAAACCAGCATAACCCGTAGCGGCAAACCAGGTGAATATAAGTACAATAGGTCTGATGAGTATGGCCGTTGGTCAAGCAGGCCTATTGATATGACGTTTAGTCCAATGCCCAAACGCGAACCAAAGATATTAGAAGGCGGACGATTAACGTTAAGAAAACTAGACGGCCTTGAAAGCGCGCCCTATGAAAAGGGCATATTATCTCCCGAGGCGATACTACTACTACAGCAAGCGCTAGAAGAAAGCGAACAGCCGGATGGGGGAGATCTATCCGACTGTGACGCGTGGGATGAGTAAAGGACCTACATATCATGACTACAACCACATGTCTAAACTGTCGAGGGGCCGGCCGGATACCGGCTAAAGGGTACAACTGCGACGCCGAGGAGTGGTCGGAGGACCGCAAAACCGTCTGCCCGGCCTGTATGGGTGTAGGCAAGATAAAACTGACTAGCCAACCTGACTGTTCGGATACCCGGTCAGTCCTTGCAAAACTGAGAGGCGAGCCGGCTGAACACATACTTGATGTACCAAACCGACAACGTCCTACATAAACTTACCTTTACCTACATCTCCTTACCAGTATACCTATACATACCTACATGTAGGCTATAGGTAACCCTACATAAACCTACACCTGCCTACATGTTACGTAACGGTTACGTAACCCCTGTTACACACCAGCCCAGCGACCAAACCCTAGTAGTTTCGCACACTTAGCTCTAGCCGCGTAGCATCTTACGCGGCTAGGTGCGTAAAGTGCTTCCGATATTCCACAGCATATCGCCAGGTTTCGGGCACTTACGGGCTGGCATGGGGGTTGCAACTAGTCCTAGTGTAACGCGGAAAGGAAACTGAACCATGGCCCTATATGAAAAGTTCACCTACGACTTAGGTGACCTAGTTCTAAAGGAACAAGATACAACTGAACTAGAATCTGAGTTTGACGGTTCGGGCGAGTATCTAGTATGTTCAGACGAGATGGCAGACAACAACGCAAAGGGTGCCATACTATCTAACCTCTGGGCGTTCAGGGCTGACTTTCTAGCCGGCGAAACCGGACTGCCATCCGAAGCCTTCTCATGTATGCAAGAGAAGATGAGTGAAAACTGTAACGAAGCTGTTAGAGCACTTGTGAAGTCAACGTGCGGAGAAGACTCACTAGTTGACGCGGCCGTATCGGCTGACGGACGTGGACACTTTCTTGCACCATACGACAACGAGGAGATCTCTTACGTAACCAAGTCTGGCAAAACCATCTATCTCTACCGTTGCAACTGAAATATTCTGTGGAATAGTTTGATACTTTGAGGCCGGCTAGAACTACTAGCCGCCCGAATAAGACTCAAACTCAAAAGGAACCAATCATGAAACCGATAACTCTACCTGCATACAACCCGGAACTGATTGCTAAACTAATTGCAAGTGCACTAAAAAAAGTAGTTTGATACTTTGAGGCCGACTGAGCTAATCAGTCTGCCAAATAAGACTCAAACAGGAGAAATTATCATGACAACATACGGTCAAAGTGTATTCAATCAAGCGCGATACGAAATTAGTAACGAAATGGAAAAAACAACTCTACTCGATGCTGACATAGACGATAAAACCGAACGAACAATCTGTCAAACCAAATGTGTCGAATGTGGAGCAATGGTAGACTGGCCGAACGCTCACATGGCATATCCACTATGTCCAGACTGTGACTGTGTAGAGACATTACCGCCAAGCTCAAATTCAGTCGTTCCGCCTAGTGCTCACAATACAGAACCAATTCAACCGGCCAGCACTATTACACTGGTTCCAAAGTCTAACTAATATTCTGTGGAATATTCTAGACACTTCAAACGTATATGAAAGGAATCCAACCATGAAAACCGTGCTCATAACAGGAAACACTTACCCGGTAAAAGATAAGATAAAGGCTCTAGGCGGTCATTGGGACGCAAATGCAAAAGGGTGGCAGGTTCCCGAAACAGCCGCCCAACAAGCTAAACTACTTGTCGAATCGGCTCCAAAAACAGCTAAAACTAGCAACCATCGGCGGACTAATAGATACTCACGAGGGGTTGATAGATACGGAGACTGTCACTGTGACATGTGCTCGACTGGCAATGAATGCTTATGCCGATACGGTAACGGGTAGTTTGATACTTTGAGGCCGGTCTATAACCAAACGACCGCCCGAATGAGATTCAAACTGTGACTCAAAGGAATGGTCGAAGGACCAAAAGGATACCACAATGTTAAGTGTAGCTAGAATCTTTGAAGAATCAAACGGATATCATGTTTGCAATGAAGAAAACGACACATTAGATGCCCGTGGTACAAGTTATGCAACTAAAGCTGAAGCACTACGCGCAGCCGATCGCATGGGGTACACTCATGCAATAGGGAGTGGCACTACATGGTCGAACGCTAAACAATCAGTGCAACGTATACCAGCACGTTACAGAGATTCCTAAACCGGCATGGTATCTGCATACAAGTGAAGTTTGATACTTTGAGGCCGGTCTATAACCAAACGACCGCCCGAATAAGATTCAAACTATGGTCCTACTAGAAAGGATACTACAATGTACGCAAAGGTTACAGATCTAACCCACTCAATACAGTCAGCCTTGAATACCCTAGGCTACCACAAGGCCGACATACAAGTCGAAGGTAAGGAAACCGTTGACATTAGCGGCTGTGCAAACGACGGTATGCGATGCTACTACGCTCTAGTAGCCCTCGACGGTTCAATTGACACTACAATCAGTTACGGCTCGTGGGGCGGCCAGAACATGTTTGAGGTCAAGCGACCTGACGTTGACCAAAGTCAACACACCATGCTACCTGGCGTGGCAGTCATTGTCGGAACATCTGGCGGTCGTGGTAATTTCGCACACATAGTGCTGCACCCGTCCAATATTGCAGCACTACTGCCAGCCTTAGCTGAAATTACACCTGAACAGAAAAGCGTACTAGAAAGCTATGCGACACTAAAACCAGCTTATCGACCTAGATATGCACCGTCAATCATTCAAGAGCTTGTAGGTTTAGGTCTGCTCAAGCAGAACAAGGCGGGTGCAACTCAGATAACAACGGCCGGCAAGAATGCCGCCAGGGGATAAAACAATGTTCTGTGGAATATTCTGAACGGTTCAGACATATATAAGTTTGATACTTTGAGGGCCGCTAGACTCATTAGCCGCCCGAATAAGACTCAAACACATACGAGGATATTATGAAAAACTCGACATACAGGATAATTTACTTCCTAAAACCCAATCGTTACGTAGGTTTAGCTTGGAACTACAATGAAGCTATACTAGTCTCAACTAGGGACTTTGAGACTTACACACAAGCTCATACAGCCCTAGAAACTGAATGCACTAACCTTGGAATTGAGCTGAAATGGTTTGACGGTGAATATCAATGTGTAGACGGTGAAACACTCATAAGCAAACTAGACTGAGCTACTGACTTATACACGACATATCTAACATTCCACGGAATATTTCTCACAACTCAAACGTATACAATTTAGATAAAGGATACCATCATGGCAAAGCAATCATTAAAAGACATGTTTTCAGCGTACATTGTAGAGAACGATAAAGTTATAGCCGCTCGGGAAGCACTGCAAAACGCTATGCTCGACCGCGGCAAGACCGTCGAAGCCATCAAAACCGAATACGGGGCTGGCCCGTTCGACCTGGAAGGCGACGTGCTCTCAATCCGCAAACGAAGCATCAAGAATGAAGACGATGTAGTCATTGGTTCTACATTCTTCATGGTCAAGGCCGGCGGCAAGTTACAGAAGGTTTGATGGTCCTTCGACCATTCCTCAACGTCATACTTTGAGGACGGCTGAGCTAATCAGCCGTCCGACTAAGACTGAAACTGAAGGATAAGAGGATACCATGACAGATAAATCATCAGATACCGCTAGTCAAAGCCTAATAAAACTCTCAGCCGTTCTGGCTGAAGTCACTAAGTCATTGAAGATGCACAATGACGCACTCGAGTCACACCTGAAACAATCCGGGTGGACTATCCGCCGAATGACTCCTGAGAACCATATCACCAGTCGGCCTAAGAGCCGATAAATATCACACTCACAATTCTGTAGAATAATTCGACTTTCCTACATATCTAACCCTTGACTCATTTACAATCCCGTGGAATACTACATTCTTCGGGGTAAGATAGAAAGATACCCCATGGCACCTAATAACAATAAAGGTAAAGTTACACCTATGGCATCAGCAACACCAAATGCAGCAACCAATGCAGCACTAACCCATACTGCTCAACCAGTCGAGATTAAGAGCATCCACGCCGATTACGGATGGAACTCTCGGGCTGAAAAAAACGTGCAGGATATGGCCGACACTGAGTCAGCGGGCTTCGATGGTTTTGAAGGAAACATCCGAACATCCGGTCAGATTACCGCAATTATTCTACGGAATACCAACGGTAAGACACTGTCCGGAGCTAAGACCGACAAGCCCTACGAAGTTGTGTGCGGCTTTCGACGGTTCAGAGCAATATCAGACCTGAACAGCAAAAAAGCTAGCAAGCCTTGCGTTCCTAATCTGCCTGACGGTTTTATCCTCGCCGAGGTTCGCGACGTCAAGACGGAAACTGAAGCACGTATCTTGAACGGTCAAGAAAACACGGCCCGCAAAAACCTGAAAGCTCCTGACATGGTATTCTTGGCTGGCGGACTTGCTAAGTCTGGCATGAACCAAGTTGCCATTGCGGAAGCCCTCGGCATTACACAAGGATGGGTTTCCAAGCTACTCAAAGTCGCCTCACTACCACCGGCAGTACTAGCAAATTGGAGGGACAGCAAGCCTATCCCGCCAGTTCAGACCAAGGACGGCGTGTTCGAGCTTCCTGCCAATGGTCCAGACGGTAAGACTGTTGTACCAGAAAAGACTGAGCCAGAAATGCGTGCTCTAGCTGAGCTGAAGGGCACTCCGGAGGAGATTACAGCACGTTACATCCGATTGGTCAAGCCAGCGCCGTCAGCACCTGATAGTGACACTGGTCCAAGTGAAAAGGACAAGGTGCTCGAAAACGTTCAGGAAGTTGCAGCCCTCATGGGTTGCATGGTCCGAGCCGGCGTGTTGAACAACGGTTCACTCGACTGGACCCGAGTCATTGGCCCGAAAAAGAAGGGCTACCCAATTGACAGTGGTAAGGACGACTCTCAAGAGCGTATGATTGAACTAGGTGACGCGGCAGAAGACGCTTTTGAGCGCGAAGTCACCAAGGGCGCCAAAGGGGCAGAATCGAAGCTTGCGAGCTAATCGTTCCGTCAGATTGTACGGTCCGCTAGCTCCTTTACACAAGGATTAGCGGACCGCGCCGTTTGATAACACTTTACATTCACTTACAACACAGGATAAACCCTATGTCAGATCTAGAAAAATCCCTGAAAAGAATGAAAATCACGCTCAAAACAGTAGAACAACTTACCACACCAGGCCGCGGATTCACCCCTACCACACGTAGCTGGCGAGTCATACTAAGTAAAGATGTGGGAGAAGAAAAGGCACTCAAACTTGCATTCACAATGCTCTCAGCAACAGAACCAAACGTAGGTAATGTTCTCACATGTCTAGCGCAAGACATTGAAGACGGCGAGATGACCTTGTGGGAGTTTGCACAAGCCTACAATAGAGGTAAGACTGATGAGGGAACTGAACGTATGCACAAGTCGTGTAAACGAACAGCCCCTCGAGTCAACCGGTTCTTTGGTAACTCTTGGAATCTATTGAGTAATAAAGCTCAGCTAGAAGCGGCTTGATAGTTGTTAGGGTACCTTATTCTGTAGTATTCTATAGAATAAGATGCCCACTAGAACCGTCAAACCATGATACCAGATACACATAAGGATACTAGATACCATGTCAAATACACTAAGACCTCCGTCATTTCGAGCATCTAACGAAAACAAGTTGCAAAACATTCAAGTAGACTACAGTGTATCTCAAGTCATCATTGACGATGGGGAACTGTGTGGAATCTATATGAAGAAATTCAAGGATGAAATAGTGCGTGGAGTACTTTTCGCTGCTGCATTATCAGCATGTTCAGTGCATACTGTAGCCAAAATTGGCAATGAAGTTATAACAGAAACTGTTGAAACCGACCTGCAAGCGGCACTAACCAACGTGGTACAACCCCTTCAAGGAGCGGCAGCCATTGAATCTAAGGTAGAATTCGTACCATCTTACTGGTACAACGAAGACGCGGCTATTGTGTGTCAAGTAGGGGAATACTGTATCAAAATAGCCGTCAAAAACTGACACTAAAAGGCAAACCAATGTCAGACAACATGATTGAGTACGGAGCAACCCGTCCTGCATGGGCAGATGACCAATTCGTCGAATGGCTCATTGAACATTGTAGGAGTTTGCCAGTCAGCTTCTGTAGAACTATGCAAAAACAACTTTACATCAATGGTGCAATGTGGATACGCGAACAATTCAGAAACCAATGCATGATAGAGCCTGACGAAGAAACAGCACGAGGAATGTTCGCTGCCATTGTAGCCATTCACTTCAATGATGATATTACCCAACAAGATATCTTTCAACAGATATTTGAAGCATACCTACGCACGATACCAGCGAAAGCTTAAACAACAACCTGATACCAAGGGGAATACCATGTGTAAATGCAGTCACACTAGTTCAGAACATGAAAAACTGTGTACACTACTTGAAGACGAACAAGAAGCGAGAAAACAATTACTTCAAAACATTGACAGTTTACTTCAAGACATTAAAATATCACATGAATTAGGAATTCTAACAACTGAAGACGTACTTATAGCCGTCAAAGACTACCTATCAGGGGTGCAAATACTCACTGACGGTATGAGAATTCAACTCACACTTTCATCAACCGAAATACACGATACTATGCCACACCACATGAACTTTGACTGTGAGAAAGCAGCATCTACACAGCGCTGTGTAGCTCCAAAGGAAACCGACCATGAAACATGAAGACTTCAAAATTAAAGGCTTTGAATTCATGGACGAACCTGCAACCGATGAACAGAAGAAACTAATCATCGAGATATGTATGGAACGTCAGATACCCATTGACCCTAACGGACCGTGGCCTAATCCGTTCACTAAATGGGATGCTGGACAAATGATTGAAAGTCTAAGAGGGACTAATCATGAACCTCCAAAAACTGCTGCCTAAAAGACTTTGGACACGACTAGCGAACTATATAGTCCAACCTGCACCGCCCGACATTTCAGAATGTATTAATTGTCGAGAATGTAATTGTACTATTGAAGCTAGACGCAATTGCAAGCGGCGTATTGCTGAACAAGAAGAAATTGAAAAACTGTCTAACTATTCTACGGAATAACAGATACCATACGAGATACCAATGACCACATTCTTGAAAAAAGAAGCTGATACCGAACGATACACTCCTCCAGAAGTTGTTGCCGCCGTCAAAGATACACTAGGACAGATTGACCTCGACCCTGCCACCACCACACTTGTCAATAGTACATTCATTCGCGCTAAGAAGTACTACACAGAACAAGATGACGGACTAAACCAAGATAACTGCCCATGGAATGGTAAAGTGTACATTAATCCACCTGGCAATGGATTTTCAAACCACGGAACTATCGCTGATAAACCGCGCAGATTTTGGGAAAGACTTATAATCGAATACCAAGAAAAACGGGTATCGGCAGCCGTGTTCCTAGCGTTCAATATTGAATTCCTGCAACGGAGTCAAAATTGGAATCACGCTATGGTACAATGGCCATTCTGCATACCTTCAAAGCAACTTATCTTCTATAGAGAGAAGAATGGTATATTAAAACCTGGAGACTATCCAGAATTCGCCAGTGCAATAGTATACATTGGAAACAATGTCACACGGTTTGCTAGAGCATTCGCAAACATTGGGGCAATCA
>Ga0265328_10000224_pt1 | contig 25878 bp, 26 predicted proteins | sample 41624metaG_FD_202086 | JGI IMG/M metagenome (GOLD analysis project Ga0265328, IMG submission 202086) | Rhizosphere microbial communities from Carex aquatilis grown in University of Washington, Seatle, WA, United States - 4-16-24 metaG | ecosystem: Host-associated > Plants > Roots > Rhizosphere...
GTCCCCGCGCCAGAACGCCGATCTCGTCGTTCCGCGTTCGGCTTCGGCCGGACGCTTTTCGGGCGCCAGCGGCTGTCGCCGAGCAACGCATCGTTGCGCACGATCGGAAAGCTTTCGCGGACGCGCCAGCCGGCGCTCTTTGGCCGATAATCGCCGGCGATGTGGCCAGAGGCCGCCGCAATCGTCCTCGGCAATCTCGCGCCTCGCATCCGGATCGGTCAGGAATTCGACGCTATCGAACCTCGCGCGCCCGTCACGAACCGCCTCACAGATCGGCCGCTGGAGAACTGCTCGCTCGATCGACCCAGATTCCGCGGAAAAACGCCATATCTCGTCGAGATCGGCCAAGGCGTGTGGGGAAAGACGGTATCGACCTATTTCATCGGACGATATGCCGCTCCCTCATGCGCAGCTTGAAAGCGGCTGCGTCGAAAGGCTGCGGAGACCCATTCGCCACCCCATTGGCAATCGCTGCTTGAAGCGTCGCAATCGCTTCCTTCCGCGATTGGTCCTTGCGGATCAGGTCGCGGATATAGTCGCTCGCATTTCCATAGGCGTCGCTTTCCGCTTGGCGCTCGACCCACGCCTTCATCGCGTAGCGCAGCGAAACGTTCATCGTGGCCATTGCAACTCTCCTTTGTCAAAAAATAGCAAATTTTGCCATTGCGGCCCTTTGGCGCCAGGGACCGCGCGCCTCGATCTCTTCGCGCGCCCCTTGTCTGCCGTCGTCGCGAATGTCGGTCGGGCCGAACGAGAATGACTTTGTGGCGCAGACGAATCCGCCCCCGGCGCATCCATCGTAGCCGATCCGCTCGAATGCATCACACAGTGCGCGGAGCGGCGCGCGGCGGGAATGTCTGTCGTTCACAGCAGAGGAGCCCCGAGGATGAATCGAACGTCGCTCGTATTCGGCTAAAAATCTTGAGCTTAGCGGGCTAGTTGCGTTAACTATACAATTTTCTTCTAAAAATTTGCCGGATTCGACCTTGCGGAACCTGAACCGCATCCATATCTCGTCGATCGGTCGCGGCTATCCCAGTCGAAAAGCGGCCGCCATGGAGGGATTTGCCCCCCTCCACAGCGACCTGACCAAACGATGATCGAATGGAGATCACCCTATGGCTATCAAAGGGACTATCACGTCTCCGCGCCGAGCGGAATCCATCCAGAACGGCTGCGGCTTGCGCTTCGACCCCTGCGCGCCGCGAGGGTCCAAACACCTCGGTCGTCTCGACCCGATCTGCGTCCAGCCCGTATCCGATCCGTCGCCGACGCGACATGCCGCTCCGGCGATTACCGGATGCGACGCCGCGGGTCTTTTTGTGGTCGTCAGCGCTCGCGAACAACTCCCTTTCCATCTTCGCGCTCTGCCGCTCCGCACGCCTTCCGCCTATCTTCTCCTCAATGACGATTGGGCGGATGTCGCTATGGCGCGTGCGGGCGAGACGCTCGACGTGCGGAATCGTCTCGTTCATCACATGCGGGACCGCAAACTCGCCTGGTTTACGCGCGCGGCCATTATCTATGGCCCTGCGGTGGACAAGCGGATCGCTCACGGTTTGCAGTATTTTCTGCATAGTCATCTGGTCGCTGCCGGACGCTGTGACGTCATCTCCGGCGTGGACGCCAATCCTCCGTCGACGTCCGCGTTCCAGGCCGCGTTGGGGTTGTTCGAGCGAGCGCGTCTCTATCTCTCGGTGGCGGGCGTCGATCTCCTCGAGGAGAGGACCATCCACGACTCCGAGCGCGCCAATGAGCCGGATGACCTCGACGGATTCGTGACGCCCTTCGATGCGGAGCGCGTCTGGCTCCTGAAAGACATGGGCTACAGAGCCGCCGTCGCCGAGGCGGGCCGGCGTTGGGCCGTTCTCGCCGGATCGGAAATCCGCGCCCAGGCGCAACCGTCGGCGCGGCCGCGCGACATTCGCGTCCGCGAGGAACTCGCGCGCGACCGTGCGCTCGAACCGGTGCACGGCCGGCCGGACGTCCGTGTTCTGTCGAGAGACGTCACCGTCCGGTCGCTCGACGACGCCGGCAAGCTCGTGTTGGGCAGCCCGCGCAGCGTGACGCGCGCGTGGGAAGAGATCCGCCTCGACGCGCGCTCCGCTTTCCGAGCCTGACGCAACCCCGCAATTCTATCGCGTGCGGCCGCGGCGACGCGGCCGCACGCGCCTCGGTCGCGTCTGCGCATCACCAAGCCATGTGGTCTAGCCGCGCCGATTCTTCATCGGCGGCCGAAGATCGTGACGTCGGGCGCTCATTCGAGGACTAGGCAAACTCCGACCCGCCGAGTGGGTTCCGACATGTCGAGATTCGACGCGCCCCTCGATGGGCGCGATCAGGAGCGCTATGCTATGAAGCCTTGCAATATTGCTCAAATCCATTGCGCGTCGCCGCCTTCTTTCACCTGGTGGCGCGATGTCTCTGCTCTCGCCTTCACGAGCGCCCAAGCGCATGAGCTGACGCGAGATCTCGCGCGCCTCTTCGACGGCGCCGACCTTCGCGACTCCTGTCGCGACAGGGTGGCTGCCGCAGTCGGTCGCGCCATTCGTATCGCTCGAGATCAGAACGCCTCGATCGCAGACGTCGACGCGGCGATGAGCCTCACGCTGCTTCATGCGCTCCGCGGGGACGCGGCCGCGCGCGCGATCGTCATTTTCGGTCTGCGGCGGCGGCGATCCGCCGCTTCCGATCTCATCGCCGATAGCTGGCGCATGGCGCCTGCGTTTCGGAAGACGCGTGCATCGCGTTCCGCGCATCGTCGCCGCCCCCGCATGATTCTACGGCAGAGACGATGGCGCCGGATGCCGATCGCTCGTGGTCGATGAGCCGGGCGCCACGACGGTGAGTTCTTTCGAGAATGGAGGTTTCATAATGCGTAGCGCGATTTTTCTGGGCGACGATCCGAAAAAGATCATTCGAAGAGCGCGCGCCCTGTCGGACGATATCGCCCGTATCCTCGCGGATGGCGCTCCTGCGGAAAGCGATCTCGCTGAGGCGCCGATCTTGGACCATTGGGTAGTCATTGGGCGCATGACGCCCGCTCTCGCGGGAGCGGTTATCGGTCATCCCGCGCTCGGCGATCGCAGCATTATCACCTCCGATCTGCGCGCGCTGGACGCCGACGCCGGCTGGGCGCGCACGGCGAGCCGCTTCTATCGCCTCGGTCGTCCCGGCGGCGCCGCGCGCGGGAGAGACCAATGAGCAAGCTCTCGCATCTCAAAGGAAACGACGACCTCTTCGATCGCCCCGATGATGACGACGACGCGGTCGGATCGTCAGGCGTCGCCGACGCTCTGGCCTTGGCCTGCCTGCGGGCGGCCCTGCCGGTCGATTTGCGCCGGCGGATCCGTTGCGGCGACGCTGTCGCCGTCGTCGTCCAGGCGTCCGCCGCCGACTGGTGCGACGCTTTGGCGCGCGCCGCCCGGAAGGATGCGACGCAAACCGTCTCATTCGCGCGGGACGGTTCCTCCCGTCGCGACCACGATCCTGCGCGCGGCAATGACGGCGTCGCCAGCGACCTCGCGCGCGGACGTTCTGTGATCGGCGTCTCGCAGGACCCGAAACGGTTCCTGCCTTCGACGCTGATCGCCGTCGCCGATGCGCAGGTCCGCGTCCGTGCTCCCGACGCCAAAGTCTTGCGGTCGCTGCTGCGGAAGCATGCGAGCGGACGCGTTCCCGACGCGCTTCCCGACGTCTCGACGCTCGGCTTCCATGAGATCGTGGCGTCCTTCCGCCCGGGTGCGGCGGCGCGCGACGTCGCCGACAGGCTCGCCGCCATCACGAAGCGCACGGCCATCGCTCGAACGGGCGACGGCCCGTCCTTGCAGGATCTTCCGTGGGTTCCCGCCGGCGCGATGCGTTGGGGCCTGTCGCTCGCCGCCGGGGTCGCCGCCCACCGCGCCGGCGCCGCGTGGCCCAAGGACAGCACGGCCTTGTTCCACGGGCCGCCCGGCACGGGGAAGACTCTCTTCGCGAGCGCCGTCGCGAAATCCTGCGGGCTGAATTTCATCGCCACAAGCCCCAGCGAGTGGTTTCGCAATACGACCGGGCTCAACGACGTCATGAGCTCGTTCATGAAGTCGTGGGACGCCGCGCGCGCGGGCCGCCCGGCGCTCTATTTCATCGACGAGATCGACGGGCTTCCCGACCGTTCGAAGCTGGACGCGGACCGGCTGAGCTGGTGGGCGCCGCTGCTCGACGCCGTGCTGCTCGCGCTTTCCGGCGGGTCCGACTCCGAGCGGGACGGCCTCGTCGTCTGCGCGGCGACCAATCACCCCGACAAGATCGACCCCGCATTGCTGCGACCGGGCAGAATCGGACGGCTGATCGAGATCGGGCCGCCCGACGCGGCCGGCCTCGCCGCCGTGCTGCGCCATAACCTCGGGACCGCGCTCGCCGGCGTCGATCTCGTCCCGGCGGCGAGCCTCGCGCCCGGCGCCACTCCCGCGCAGGCCGCGCAATGGGCCGACGACGCGCTGCGCCTCGCCCGCGACGCCGGGCGCGCGCCGACGCTCGACGATCTGCTGCGCGTGATCGCCCCGCCCGATCACCGCTCGCCCGCCGATCGGCGCGTCGCCGCCGTCCATGAGGCCGGGCATTGCGTCGCCTATCGCGAGGCCGGGCTGACCATCGCCTCGACCTCGATCGTGGCGCGCGGCGACTCTGGCGGGGAGACCCGCGCCGCCGGGCGCCGGCCCGAGTTCCCGACGCGCGCCGACCTCGACGCTGGCGTCACTCTGCTGCTCGCCGGGCGCGCCGCCGAGGAGGTCGTCCTCGGCGCGGCGTCCACGGGCGCCGTCGTCGATCTCGCGATGGCGACGCGTGCGCTGGCCGACGGCCACGGCTCCCACGGGCTGGGCGACACGCTGCGGCACCGGCCCGATCCGGCGGCGTCCCTGAACTTCGACCACATGCTGCGCGCCGCCGTCGAGGCGGATCTCGCCCGGCTGCACGCCCGCGCGCTCGACCTGATCCGCCGGCGCCGCGCCGAGGTGGAGCGGATCGCCGAGGAGCTGCTCACGAGGCGTTTCTTGACCGGGGACGACATCGCCGTGCTGCTGGGGCCGACGGACCGCAACGGCGGCCCGAAAAGCAGGGCGAAGAACGCGAAGGGCGGCTCGAGGATTCGCAGGAGGAATGCATGAGACCGGGATGCGGATCTCCTCGACGATGTCGTCGCGCGCCGGTGGACGGTCCGCGAGCGGCTCGGCGCAGACGTCTAACGCGCCGCTGGGCTGGCCGCACACGCTCTCGAGAATGCGCGTCTGGATCGACGGGATGAACGTCCGCCTAATCCCGCGGTCACCGAGAATCCGCGCGCGCCGTCCTCGACGAGCGTGCGCTAGACTTGGCAGCGACCGAAACTGGGCTGCAATCTGCAAAAATGGACTGGGATTGCAACAGCCGAGTCTTGGATAACGCGTCGGCCTTGCCAAATGACCCACAGAGTGGTACACAATCTCATATCGAGGTTGCGGCATGATTGAAAGCTTTCGAGACGATTGGTTGCGCGCCTTCTTCGTCGACGATGTTCGCTCAAAGAAAATCCCGCCCGAGCTCGAAAGCCGCCTCTTCCGCAAACTCCAGATCATCGACGATGCGACAACGGATCAGGATTTGCGTGTCCCACCGAGCAATCATTTCGAGAAGCTGCGCGGCGATCTGGCCGACTTTCATTCAATCCGGGTGAACGCGAAGTGGCGACTTATCTTTCAATGGAATGGCGCAAAGGGTGAAGCTTCCGGCGTCTATCTGGACGACCACAGTTACCAGTGAGGCAACCATGTTGATGACGAAGCGCAAGCCGGCGACCGTGGCGGAGATTCTGGTCGAGGAATTCATGGAGCCGATGGGGCTGACCCAGGCCGCGCTGGCGGAGGCGATGGGCGTCCAGCGCAAACATGTCAACGAACTGTGCAATGATCGCAGGAATGTGACAGCGGCCACCGCGCTCATTCTGGCGCGTGTATTCGGCAACAGCGCCGACTTCTGGCTGAACGTGCAGAGACGTAGCGATTTGTGGGAAGCGATGCACTCACCCCGCGAACGCGAGCGGATCGAGCGAGCAAAGCCGTTGAAGGCCGTCGCGTGATGCGCCGAAGCATTGGCGTCTTGGAACTATCTCATATCCGAAAGGCGTAGCAGCTTCATCCGACGCGTGGCTGGCAGAGCAGGGCCGGGTCGTGCAACGGAAGTTCGCGCAGTGTCTATTCTCGATCGCGACACCTCCGTCGCCCCGTATCGACGGCGCTCGTCGTCGTCTCGACGTCGAAGCCCGAGCGGCGGCGGTCGTTAGACCGCCTGCCGACGGCGTTAATCTGCGGCTCACGCGGTATTTCGGCGTCTCGGAGGGTTTCTTTCTCGGCTTGCAGGCCGATCACGATCTCATGGAGCGGCGTCGACAGATCGGCCAGGAACTCGACGCGATCGAGCCTCGCGCGGCATGATGCGCTTGCGGCGCCGAGGATGAATGCAGGCGCTTTCGGAGCAATGGCGCGAAGCCTTGGAGGAGCTCGGATTATGGTGGGCGCCGCTACTTCCGACGTCCGGGACCGTTGCCGGAGGCAAGGACTATGCAGGCGAGCCGCGCCATGTTGTCATCATGCAAGATGACAGTTTCGACGCGACGGACTCCATCACCATTTGCTCTTTCACGACGGATTAGACGGACGTGCCTTTGTCCGGTCTGCTCGTGGCGCCGGACGAGCGCAACGGATTGCGCGTCGCCTGCCGCTCGACGGCGGGTAAGAAGAATTGCGACGGCGGACTCACCTTCCTTCGACGCTCCGATGCGGCTCGAATTGGCGTCCGGCGGCGACGCCCGCATCATAGTCGTCGATCGTCACCTTGCGTCGGCGCCCTTGCGGTTTCGCATGAAAGGAGAGCCCGAGCTTTTCCATTTCCTCCTCTATGACGCTGCGCTTGATCGGCACGAGCGCGCGGGCGCTGGAGGCTTGGTTGGCGGCGTCACGCTCCACCTTCATCGTATGAAGCTTGTGGCAAATCCCATGCGCCAGCCCGATCTGAAAGGAGCGGACCGATGCGCCCGGCTCGCGCTTCTTGTAGGCGGCGGTCTCGGCCTCGAATGCGAGGACGATCAGATCGTGGAGGACATGCGCCGCGGCGACATCCGCCGGCAGGCCGAAGAACACGAAGCGCAGCGAGCCGGAGGCGCTCTTCTCGAACCACATTTTGCAATCGCAGAAATGCGCGACAGTCGGCGCGCATTCGTCGATCGGCGCGCGACGCTTGCGGCCGGTGTCGATGCCGACGCCCTCGCAGGGGCGCTCGCGCATCTCGATCTCGCCCAGCGTGAGGCCGTAGCGATCGAGCAGCTCGGCGACTTTGCGCGCCGAGGCCAATGCCTCCTGCTCGGTGCAGCCTTGCTCGACCGTTTTGGCGCGCAGCGCCTGTATGCGTTGCAGAACGCGCGCGAGCTCGGCGTCGGCCTCGCTGTCGGTCGACTTCGGCCGGCGCGCCGCGAGCAATCGGCGCCGCAGCTCCTCGAATAGGGTGCGGAGCCCAGCATGTGTGCCCTCATGCGCGACGGCGCGCTCGACGTCCGCCTCCGCTTCTTCCAGCATGCGTCCGCCGCCGAAGCCGGCGACGTCGCGCCGGTCGAGCGTCTCCAGCATCAGATAGGCCAGCGTGGAGAAGATGTCGGCGACATTGGCGCGGCCGGCCCGTCGCGATATCACGCTGCGCGACAGCGCATGGACGAAGGTGTCGACGCTCGCCAATTCGCGCGCTTCCTGGATGAGCGCGGGCGGCGTTGCGCCCTCGGCTGTCAGAAAGGCGGCGGCGAGCGCGTCGAGCGCGTCCCACTCCTCCACGGAAGCCTCGGCCTCCGCGGGCGGCTCCGAAAAGATGTTGAGGCCCTCCACGCGCAGCCCGCCGTGACGCACGACATGGCGGTAGACCGCGGCGGCGCAGCGCCGGGGATTGACGAGTCCCTTGCCGGGCCGAACGAAAGACAGCGCTTCCGCCAGCGCCGTCTCGTCCAGCGGGAGGAGTGGGCCGACCGCCACGAAATCGCCTCCGGGCAAAGGTGCGAGCCAAGTCGCAACATCCACGAGCATGGCGCTTTCCGGCGCCGTGTCGTCGAGGAGGGAGATGGAAGCGCCGCTCGCCAGATCCAGCGCGAGGAGGCCGTGCTCGCCCGCGCGGGATTTATATTGCAGCAAATGGAATTCCGTTCGGACCAGAATGTCGAGCGCCGCGCGCGTCTCGGCATCGGCGTCCGCGCGGCGCTGTCTCGCATAGCGTTCGATCGGCGCTGCGCCCATCAGCGTCGGCGTGAAGAGCGCGAGACAGCCGGCGAGTGTCAGCGCCTCGATCAGAAACGACGCGGCGCTCGGATCATTCGGATCGAGCGGCGCCGCCTTGGCGAGCCATGGCCGGAGGATTTCCTCGATCTTGGCGGGCGGCAGACCGGAGAGCGCGTCGACGCACATTTCCTCGACGAGCGCGGCTATGCCGGCGTCGTCGCTGTCGACCCTCTTTCGAGATTGCTTTTCGGTTTTGCGCGCCGTCGCGCCCCGATGTCCGGCCATGCCGCCACGCCCTTCCGCTCGAGTTTTCGAGCTTACACAAGTCGCACGGGCGGGCGTGGGATCGCAGGGCGCTTTCCACCGGGATTTTGCGCGCGGGGAACGACGCGGCGCCGGCGAGACGTGTCGCCCGTCGGTCGAGGGCGGCAGGGGCCGGCGAATCCCTGGCGAGATTTCTCGGAGTCGATCGGTTTTTCTGATCGCGTTCAGAACCGCAGCCAACCCTGCGGAGCGCTCAGTTGGCGGAGCCCAAGTCCAGCATCGAAGAGCCTTGATTCTAGCCAAGTAAGGAATATTATTCATCCCATGGAATGACCGGTCGAATATACGGACGAGTTCGGCTCATGGTGGGATGCCCTCACCGCGGCCGAGCAGATCAGCATCGACGCGCATAATTCGCACGCTGGAGCAGCGTGGCCCCAATCTGCCGTTCCCCTATTCGTGCGGCGTCAACGGATCGCGCCACGCGCATATGCGGGAGCTGCGCGTGCAGAGCGGCGGCAGGCCCTTGCGGGTGTTCTATGCTTTTGATCCGCGCCGAATGGCCATCCTGCTGATCGGCGGCGACAAGACAGGCGGCTCGCGGTTTTATAAACGTATGGTCCCGATTGCCGATGCGCTCTATGATGAACATTTGGCGGTGCTGGCGAAGGAGAAGAGCGATGGCCGGTAGGCGTTCCTTCGCGGAGCTTCGCAACTGCATGTCGTCCCAGGCGCTGGCCGAGGCGGAGGCCGAGGCCGCGCGTCTCGGGGAGGAAATGGATCTTGCCGAGGTGCGTCGCGCCTTGAAGTTGTCGCAGGAGGAAATCGGGCAGACGCTCCAAATCAAGCAGGGATCGGTCGCCAAGATCGAGAAGCGGGCGGATATGTATGTCAGCACCCTTCGCCGCTTTATCGAAGCTATGGTCGGCGAGCTAGAGATCGTCGCACGATTCCCCGATCACGCCGTCAAGATCAAGAATTTCGCCGATCTCAACGAAAAGGAGCGAGCCTGAACGCCCACAGGGCGGCCTCGCTCGAGAGTGGCCGGCGCGCTGCTCGATTGCCTCACCCACCATGTCCAAATCGTCGAAATGAATGGGGAGAGCTATTGGCTCCGACAGTCCAAGGCGCGACGGCGAATGGCGCCAACGCCGATCGACGATGCGAGCGGTTGCATGGGCCTGATCCGCGCTCCGAACGTGATGCGCTGATTGCGGCGATGGCGCTTGTCCACGGCATGATGGTCGTGACGCGCAATGTCGCCGACTTTGCACCAATGGGCGTCCCGATCTTCAATCCGTGACGCTGACGGAGCCCAGGTTCATCGTGTCGAAATGCGCGGGCTTCGACCCGCAAAACGCCAGCAGCGTGCGCAGCAGCATCTCGGCGTCGATCGTATCCGTCTTCGCCCGCCGCCCGCCGATCCACCGGCAGGCTCGACGCCTGCATCACATGGACATCGACGCCGCGGCGAATCAGGAAGCGCGCCAGCCAGAAGCCGTCCCGGCCGGCCTCGTGCGTCACGACCACCCGCGCGACCGGCTTGCTGGCCGTGACGCTGCGCGCCTTGATCGTCTCGAGCAGCGCCACCAGAGCCGGCCCGTTCGGCTCGACCGTATATTTCGTGTGCTTGCGCGAGCCCGGGACTTGGACCGCGAAAACCCATTTCTTCGAGCTCAGCTCCAATGCTCCGATCAGCGTGCAATCGTAATCCAGAGTGGCGGCCACAGGCGCTTGATCCACAATCGGGCGCATCTTCGGTGTTCCTTTCGGTTCGAACGACAAACCGAAGCCTACCCCGTCTCGGCCGTCGCTCGCCCCCATAGGGTCTGCCGCTGAGGGAGTTCGGCATTGATCCCCATGACGTTATGCGTTATATCGTTTCATGATCAAGAGCTTTGCCGACCTCGAAACGGAACTCATATGGTCGGGTCGTCGCAGTCGGCGCTTGCCTCCGGACATTCAGACAGTGGCGCTGCGCAAACTGCGCCTACTGAACCAAGCGCGCGTGCTGAACGATCTGCGTGTTCCTCCCGGCAATCGTCTCGAGGCGCTCGTGGGCGATCGCGCGGGCCAGCATTCGGTCAGGATCAACGATCGATGGCGCATCTGTTTTTTCTGGATCGAAGGAGGGCCGTCCCATGTCACGATCATCGACTACCATGACTGATCTCCTGCCGAACCCGACCCCCGGTGAAATCCTCGCCGAGGAGTTCATCATCCCACTGAGGTTGAGCCAGACGGCTCTCGCTCGAGCCATTCGCGTGCCGCCACGCCGCATCAATGAGATTGTCCTCGGCAAGCGGGCGATCACTGCGGATACGGATCTGCGGCTCGCGCGGTATTTCGGCGTCTCGGAGGGTTTCTTTCTCGGCTTGCAGGCCGATCACGATCTCATGGAGCGGCGCCGACAGATCGGCGCGGAACTCGACGCGATCGAGCCTCGCGCGGCATGATGCGCTTGCGGCGCCGAGGATGAATGCTGGCGCTTCGGAGCTGTGCCGAGAAGGACTTCGGTCGCTCGCGCGGCACGGAGCGCGAGCGGCGAAGAAGCGAACGCGACGATTACGACGCCATTCCATGTTTTGAACGTCAGAATAAATGAATAAGCCCGGCCGAGATGGACACAGCGGATTCGGCGCTGAGGCCGAGCTTGAGCAGACCGAAGAGGCCTCCTTCGCGCCTCGATCGGCGGCCGACAAATAAGTCAAGGATTGCTCGCTCGAATCGCTGCCGCTCGTATTTCCGCGAATGACATTGTTTCGATAGCTGTAAATGGTCGCGAAATTGCCGAATGCGACTTGATTGCCCGAGATGGTTGCGTTCGAAAGATAGATTGCGGCGGAACCGCCCGCGTATAGTCCTTCCGAATTATTGCTCACGACGATCCGGTTCGTGACGACGGCGCCGCCATTGGCGAAAATACCATATGTCCCGCTGGTGAAGCTGCTGTCGTCGATCGTGACGTCGACGGCTCCCGTCACCGTGTCGGCGGCGGTAAGATTGAGGCCGACGCCGCCGGCCTCGAGGCTGACCAGAAAGACGCGCGTGCGGCCGTCATGAAAATCATTCATCGCTGCGGCGCGGCTCCCGCGGAAACTGGGGTTTCGACGATCGGCAGCGCCTCGAACCGGTGTATCTGGATCGCGTTCGGCTTGCGCGGGGGCTTTATCCGCCGTAGCGAGCGCGAGATCAAAGCTCAAGGTCGATATCGTCGGCAATCTGGCCCTTGCGACGGACGAGCTTCTTACTGAAGTCGTCCTCGAGCGCCACTTTCGCCAGGGCGTATTCGAGCAGCTCTGTGTCGGACTTTTTCTTCGCGGCCGTCACGAGGTTACGATGAACCCGCCCGCCGATCCGGCCGTTCTCGCCGCCCAACAGGCCGAGTTCTTGCGCCGTATCCATGACCGCGCGCCGCCTGATGCTCTGCTGAACCGGGATATCGGAAGCTTCGTGGATCGGCTTCGGCATGGCAACGTCCCCTTGTTGGACAAAATAGAAATTTAGACCAACAGCCGCAACATTTTTGAATAGGAATCTGCGCCCGCTCGGTTGGGCGCGAACGCGTGTATGCAGCAATAATCGGCCGAGGTGCGGCGCGGGGAAAGCTCGGCTTTTGCAAGGACAAGCACGGCGTCGAACTCGACTTGCAGGTTCCGCTAGGCAGCATCATACAATGAGTTACACGTCGCCCAGACGCGATCCGCGTCGGCATCGCGCCTCTCGTGCAGCGCCGCGGGCTCGCCGGAGAACTTGAGATTGCCTGCGTCGAATGCCGTCTTTTCCGAGACCGTCGTTAATCGGCGCCGCGCAGGAGGCGATGGCGCGAAGCTAGGGACGAGTTCGGCTCATGGTGGGACGCCGCTCCTCCGCTCGTCTTTCTCCCCAGTTTTCGCTCCTGCCGCCGCTCTCGTCGAGAACGGAGCCGGGGTATGCTTCCGGCCTTCTCAGGATTTTCCGGCATGTCTCTCACTTCGAAGCTTCCCGCCGCCCTCGCCGACGTTCGTCGGCCCGGCGACTTCTACACGATTGGCGTCTTCGACTGGCGCGCGCCGGCTCTGTCCGTCGAGGGCGCAGGGCCGGTTGCGCTGCCTCTGCTCGAGGCGCAGGCGAGGTTGCTCATCGAGGTCGCCGAGCGCGCTCCTTTTGGACGTCGTGCGGAAACGGTCGTCGATCGGACGGTGCGCGATTGCTGGCAGATCGACGCCGAGCGCGTCGCATTGAGCGGGGCGCGATGGAGCGCGGCGTTCGCCGAGGTCGTGGCCCGCGCTGCGGACGGACTCGGCGTCGAGGGCTCGGTCGAGGCGATCTTCTACAAGCTTTTGATCTATGAGCCTGGCGGGTTCTTTGTCGACCATCGCGACACGGAAAAATGTCCTGGAATGTTCGGCACGCTGATCATCTCGCCGCCGGGCCTCTACTCGGGCGGCGAACTCGTCATTCGCCATCGCGAGCACGAGGCGCGCATCGACTTGCGCGCGCCGGACCCGGCGGAAGCGTGCTTTGCCGCCTTCTATGCGGATTGTCGTCACGAGGTTCTGCCGGTCGAGGGCGGCTATCGGCTCGCGCTCGTCTATAGTCTGCGCAGGGTGGGCAAGGGGCGCGCGCCGGCGGCGCCGATCTATGATCGCGAGAGACACGACATCGCCGCGCTGCTCGCCGGTTGGCGCAAGGATGGATCGGCTCCGGAGAAGATCGTGCTCCCGCTCGAGCATGCCTACAGCCCGGCCGAAATCTCCTTCGCGGCGCTGAAAGGCGCGGATCAGGCCGCCGCCAAGACGCTCCGCGAGGCGGCGTGCGACGCTGGCTGCGATGTCCATCTCGCGTTGCTCACCATAGAGGAGAGCGGGGCCGCCGAGCATACGGGCTATTCGTCGCGTCACAGCCGGTGGCGCGCGCAAGAGCCTGAATTCGAAGCGGGCGAGGTGAGCTCTCGCGATGCGACGCTCGGCTCCTGGCGGGACGCCTCGGACGCAATCAGCGATCTCCCGGCCCTTCCCTTCGATGATCGAGAATTGGCGCCGCCCGGGGTCTTCGAGGGGCTCGCGCCGGACGAGGAATATTTCGGCGAGGCGACCGGCAATGAGGGCGCGTCATTCGAGCGCACCTATCGGCGCGCCGCTCTGGTGCTGTGGCCGCGCGAGAATTTTCTCTCCATCCTCGCAAGCGCCGAGCTCGATGACGCTCTGGCCTATCTCGAAGCCTCGGTCGAGCGCACAGCGAGCCCAGAGGATGGAGCGCGCGCCGCCGGGCTGGCCGACGCGATCGGGGAGCGCCTCGTCGAAGCGAGCTGGCTTCCGCGGAGCATAGGGCCGACGCCGACGGCGCGGCTGCTCGCCGCCTATCGACGCCTCGACCATGTCGCCGGCGTCGAGAATTGCTTCGAGCGTGTCTTGCCGACGCGGGGCTTCGAGCCACAGGACGTGGAGACCCTGGCTGACGCGTTGTCGCTGGTCGCCGAGGCGCGGCGCGCCTTTTTCGTCGAGCGTCTCATGGCCGGCGCCGCGCGCCTTTACTTTCCCGCCTGCGCCAAGCTCTTGCATCGGCTCGCCGGCTCGTCGCCTGCGCCCGAGCTTCGCCCGGCCGCGGCGCATCTTCTTTCCGCAATGCCGCCTCATGCCAATGAGGAGCATGATTGGCGAAGGCATGCGCCGAAGGCTGAAGAAATCGCCGATATGCTAGCGGCGCTGCGCCAGATCGACGAAAGCGCGAATGCGCGCGCGGCGGAACGGCTTTTGACCGAGCGCAAAACCTATCGCCTCGACGCCATTCTCGTGCCGGCGCTGGGTCGGCTGGCGGAGCAGGGCGATCTTTCGGACGCCGATACGGCGCTCGAGCGGCTGCGCGCCGCCTGCCTCGATCATCTGCGCGCTCGCGCAGCGGAGCCACTCGAGCCGCCCGCCGACTGGCGGCGCGCCTCGGCGCTCGGCTGCAAATGCGGCGATTGCGCCGACTTGTCGCGTTTCCTCGACGATCCGACGCGCAAGGAGTTCATCCTGCGCGCCGCCGAAGCGGCCCGATCGCATCTCGAGCAGACGATCCGCTCGGCGAAGGCGGACGTCGACGCCAAGACCTTGCGCCAGGGGAGGCCCTACAGTCTCGTCTGCACGAAGAACCGCGCCAGCTACGAGCGCCGTGTCGTGCAGCGCGGCGAGGATTTGCGGAACATTTCGATCATCGAAGGGTGAGACGCGCAGCGTGAGCGTCGCGCCTCGGAGCATCGGCAACCGCATCCTACAGCGCGTCGGTTCTCGATGGGCGACATATGTTATGCGTCTGTTATGCGTCAATGTTCTCCAATGATCCAAAGCTTTGCCGATCTTTGAAGCGGAACCCGTCTGGTCGGTCGTCGCAGCCGCCACTTGCCGCTCGTTCGATGTGCAGACCGCCTCCCGGCAATCGGCTGGCGGATCAAGCGAAATCCCAGGGATCGATCGCCGACGCCCAGTGTCGTCGAAGTCCGCGACATTTCGCGTGACCACGATGAGATCGTGAACGATCGCCGTCCCCGCCGCGAACGCGAGCGGATCGAACGGGCGAAGCCGTTGAAGGCCGTCGCGTGATGCGCGCCGGCGCTACGAAGGCGAGCGCCAGCGCAGAGTCGGACTCTTTCCTTGTGATTGAACGTGGCGCGAGCATGTCGGCATGTTTCGCTCACGTGCTCGCACGGCCAGGCGGTGTCGTGTCGCTCGTGATGAGGGCGAGGCCGGCGGCTCGATCGGCCTGACGCCAACCGGTAGATTCTGAGGCGCGACGAGCTTCATCACATTGAACCACATTGGCGTTGTTACGCGTAGAAAAGCACCCGGCCTGCCGGAAGAATTTGATCGAAACAGTCGAAATCCCGGACATTACGTGTCAGAACCGTCCATCCGCGTTCGAGCGCCTGGAGATAGAGACTCGCGTCGTTCGACAGGAGCATCCGTTCGCTTCGTTCCATGTGCATGAGTCGCGCGATCAGACCCGCCAGCATCCCTGCTTCTCCCATCGCCGTCTCCGATGGCGACGAGATGCGATGGCTGGGAATATCCTCGATCGTCTGCCGGATCTCGCGTAGCACGCCTTTCGTGGCGGCATGAGTGGAATCCAGGCGGCCGAAAAGACGTGTCAACTCCGCCACACAAACGGTCGAGTGGTTGATGATACGCGCTTCGAGCAGCTCGTCGACGCTCGCCGGCGTGCGTCCTTGCAGCACGTCGATATAGACGCAGGTATCGAGCAGCAGCTCGGCTCCCGCGGAAACTGGGGATTCGACGATCGGCAGCGCCTCGAACGGGCGCATCTGGAACGCGTCCGAATTGTGCTGTGGCTTTATCCGCCGTAGCGAGCGCGCGAGATCAAAGCTCAAGGTCGATATCGTCGGCGATCTGGCCCTTGCGACGGACGAGCTTCGTACCAAAGTCGTCCTCGAGCGCTACTTTCGCCAGCGCGTATTCGAGCAGCTCGGTGTCGGAGGCTATACCAGACTTTTTCTTCGCGGCCGTGACGAGGTTACGACGAACCCGCCCGCCGATCCGGCCATTCTCGCCGCCCAAGAGGCCGAGCTCTCGCGCCGTATCCATGACCGCGCGCCGCCTGATGCTCCGTTGAACCGGGATATCGGAAGCTTCGTGGATCGGCTTCGGCATGGCAACGTCTCCTCGTTGGACAATATAGAGATTTGAATAGGATTCCGCCCCGCTCGGTCGGGCGCGATAGTGTATATGCGTCGGCGCAATAATCGGCCAATGAGCGGCGCATGGTGCATTGTCGATGCCGACGAAAAGGCGAGCGCCGATATTTTCGTCATGGTCATTGTCCCAGGCAAGAAGTTCGTGCAGGGCGCCGCTCGATCGGCGCAGCTTTTCGATAGCCCGGCCCGCTGCTTCGGAATGTGGCGTTGCTCACAAGAGAGGCGGGAGCTGGCGGGTAAATCACCGGGCGGCCCCGGTCATTATCAATGAGGTCGAGGCTTAGACGCGCTCGGCCACGTCGATCTCCGCCGGCAAGGACGCGTCCTCGCGCGCTGAGACGAGCCCCTCGTCAGAATCGGCGGCATTCCGCCGCGTGCAATGTAGAGGGTGTCGTAAGGCGGCCGTGCGCGTCGACGAGCATGGCTCGCGAGTCGTCCCGCGTGACGACATCGCGTCGGCGGTCACGTCGCTATGTCACGGCGCGAACAGCATTTCGAGATCGGCTTCGGTCATGGCGAGGGTCGGAGCGCCGTCCTGGTCGAAGAGGCTCTCGGCCAGCGCGCGCTTCTTCTCCTTCAGCGCCGTCATTTTCTCCTCGATCGTGCCCGAGACCACGATCTTATGTACGAAAACCGGCTTGTCCTGGCCGATGCGGTGGGCGCGGTCGATCGCCTGATCCTCGACGGCGGGATTCCACCAGGGATCATAGAGGATCACCGTGTCGGCGGCGGTGAGATTGAGGCCGACGCCGCCGGCTTTGAGGCTGACGAGAAAGACGCGGGTGCGGCCGTCTTGAAAATCATTGATCGCGGCGGCGCGATCGCGCGTGTCGCCGGTGAGCAGCGAATAGGCGACGCCGCGCGCGTCGAGCTCGGGGCGAATGAGATCGAGCATCGAGGTGAACTGCGAAAATACGAGCACGCGGCGGTTTTCGTCGGCGAGCGCCTCGAGCAACTCCATCAGGCGCTCGAGCTTCGCCGATCGCGCCTTCGCCGAGGCTTTCGCGGAGAGCTTCAAGAGGCGTGGATCGCAGCAGCATTGTCGCAGCTTCAACAGCGCGTCGAGAATGATGATGCGGCTGCGCGCGAACCCCTTGGCCGAAATGGCCGCGCGCACTTTCTCATGCATGGAGAGCCGGATGGATTCGTAGAGATCGCGTTGCGCTACCTCCATTTCGACGCGTTCGACGATTTCCGTCTTCGGCGGCAGCTCGGCGACGACTTCCTCCTTCGTGCGCCGCAGAAGAAAAGGCCGGATTCGCTTGGCCAGAAGCCTGCTGCGCTCGGCGTCGCCCTTCTTCTCGATCGGAAAGCGAAACGCCTGATTGAAGGAGGAAAGCTCGCCGAGAAAGCCGGGTAGGGCGAAGGAGAAGATCGACCATAATTCGCCGAGATGATTTTCGAGCGGCGTTCCGGTCAGGCAAAAGCGCGAGTCGCAGCTCAGCGAGCGGATCAGCCGCGTCGTTGTGGCGTTGGGATTTTTGATCGTCTGCGCTTCATCGAGAAACACCATGCTCCAGCGGCGCGGCGCCAGCGTCTCGTGATCCTTGGAGATCAGCGGATAGGTGGAGAGAACGAGGTCCGCCCCGTCGATTTCGGCGAAGCGCTTCTTGCGGTCGGCGCCTTGCAGAATGACGACCCGGAGCTCAGGCGCGAATTTTTCCGCCTCGCGCCGCCAATTGGCCATGAGGCTGGTCGGCGCGACGACGAGCGCCGACGCCGCGAGGCGTCCCGCGGCTTTTTCGACAGCGATGAGCGCGAGCGTCTGGACGGTCTTGCCGAGGCCCATATCGTCGGCGAGAACGCCGCCGAGGCCGATGTCGCGCAGAAAGGCGAGCCATGCGAGGCCCTTCGCCTGATAGGGACGCAGCGCGGCGGCGAAGCTCTCCGGCAATGCGACGTCGGGAAGGCCCCCATTCGCGGTGAGCTTTCGTCCCATCTCGCGCAGCTTCTCGCCGCCGCGCCAGGTGAGAGTTGCGCCGCAGGCCTCTTCGAATGTCGCGAGGCCGGCGATATCCATCGGCGAGAGACGCAGCTTTCCGCTGTCGTCTTGGAGCGCGCCGCCGCAAGCGAGCTCCCAGATCGCCTCGACGATCGGCGCGAGGCGCGCTTTCGGCAGCGCGAGAAAGCGGCCGTCGGCGAGGCGCAGGTAGAAGGCCTCGTCGTCCTCGCGCTCGGCAAGAATCGCGCGATCGAATGAAGGCGCGCGGATCATCGCCACGATCGGCGGCACGAGATCGATCGTCTCGCCGTCTATGGTCACGCCGAGATCGAGCTCCAGCCAGTCGACGGCGGAGCTCTCGCGAACATCGGCGTCGAAATCGCCGCAGCCGGCGATGAGACGTATGGGAAAATCCGCGTCGATCTCGATCTTCCATCCGAGCAGCTCGAGCTGCGGCAGATCGTGATAGAGCGCGTCGTGCCAGGCGAATTCATCGGCGCCGTCGGGAAGAAAATCATGCGCGTGCTTGTTCGGCGTGCGCGGACGAATTTTCGGCGCCTCCACGAATCCTGCGCCGCGTAGCGCTTTCAGCGCCGCGGCCTCGGCGCGTCGGTCGCGCTGGACTTCCACGAGGCCGCCGTCGCAAAAGCGCGTGAGCGTGTCCTTCTGTTCGGCGATCGCGACATCCAAAGGCCCATAGCGGAAAAGGACGCGGGCGACGCCGACCGACTCCGTCGGCTCCTGCCATCCGTGACCGTAAAAGCGGCGCGCCGCATCTTCGATCGGCAGATCGGCGCGCATCATCCGTAGCGTCGGGCGAGGTGGCTCCGTGTAGCGCAGCGGCGGGGCGGGAGGCGGCGGCGCGAGCGGCGCGAGATCGGGCAGCTTCTGCGCCATGCGTTCGGCGAGGAGCGCGGCGTGCTCCACCGGCGCCGGCGGCGCGCCGATGAGGCGATAGGCCAGCTTCGGCGCGAGGCCGAGATCGAGCGGGCCGATCTGCCCGGCCTGTTCGTCGACATAGAAGGGCGGCACGCCGTTGAGCGCGACAATGCCGTCCCCGGCCTCGAGGCGCAGGCGCATTTCGGCGCCGTTGCCCATGTCCCAACGCACATGTCCCGGCCGCGCCGGCCCGAGCGACAGAGCGACGCCGCCGACGCTCAGCCAGCGCGCGCGGCCGGTCGCGACAATGGCTTCGACGATGTCGAGCGCTCCATCCTCGGTGAAGGGCGTCTCCGACGAATAATAGCCGAAGCGCTCGCGGGCGGCCGCGATCATGCGGAAGATGCGAAGGTCGGATGGCCGGAGATATTTGGGCGGGCTCGGGGAGGTGAGCGCCGATCTGAGGTCATAGGGACGGGCGGATGGAGAGAGCGAGCCGTCCTTGAGGCGCCGCGTGGACTGGATGACGATCTCGAGGCGCGAAACGCCGCCGTCATAGCGGACCTCGGGGTAGAACGAATAGACGATGCGCTTCGGCAGATCCTTGCCGTAATCTTCCGTGCTGCGCTCGCGCGCCTCTTCCAGAGCGTTTAGCCATGAGGCGAGCTGCGGCGGCAATTCCGGCGCGGGCGGCTTTACTGGCGGCGGCTTTGTTTCGGCGCCGGAGCTCGTCTTCGCGGGAGGCTGTGGCTCATATCGGCGGGCGAGGCCTTCGAGCAGCGCCGCGGCGACATGCTTGCAGCCCGAGCCGACCGGACAAGTGCAATCGCTGTGGATCGTTACCTTTCCTTTGGGCGAGCGCTCGACCACGATCTCCTGCGTATAGGCCGAGCGCTCATTGCCCTGCACTTTCGCCGAAATCGAATTGCCGCCATTGGCGTATTGAAGCACGCGCCGCTGCTGGCGATAGATCCGGCCGGCGCCGAACGCGTTGGGCCCGACATGCAACAAAATGTCGTTCTCGTCGTAGGTCATCGGCTCGAGTTATTCCGCAGGGGCGCGCCCAGAAAAGGGCGAGCGCCCCAGCGCGGACCGCGCGCGTCCCCAATATTGCGAAGGGCGGCAGGAGAACGCAATTGCGACCCGTCCCGCCGGCGTCTTATGCACAAGGAAGGCAGCGATCGGCGTCGTCCGGTGATCGACGTGTCCGATATCGCAGGCGTCGCCGTCCGACGAATGCCCCGCTCGCCCGGCGGCCTTTGGATTGAGGTCGGCTGACGATTGTCCTTGCGGCCGGCGGACGTTTCCGGCCTCCTGTCTCGACAGCCGGCGCCTCGAGCCGGCAAAAATTGCTCCGAGCCGGCGCCGGCAGGGCCTCTCGGTTGGCGGAGCCTCGTGGAGCTCGTGGGCACGGAGCATGTCTGGAGGCGCAGAACTGAAAAATCTCGATCCGATCATATGCCGACCTGGAACGCTGGCAGAGGCTATCCGACAGAGCGGAAATGACATCGACCGGCTACGTGCGCCGCTGGCCGGTTTTCTGGACCTATCTCGACCTCGACGTGGGGAGCCGCCGCTCGCGGATTGCCGAGGATACGGGTTTCATCGACAATTGTTGTGGCAAAGGCGGGAGGGTTTCGCGGGATTGTCTCCGACAAGCCAATCATCTGATTTATTAGGCTGGTTTTTATGCGAGAGATATGCGCGAAATTGCAGCCTTGGCAGGTGCATGTTTCCATCAGTCTCGCGGCGTCAGTTTGACCTTGTGCGCCTTGTGCCACGCCCGGAAAACGTTCAGCACGTTGTTGAAAAAGCGTGGAGGCAAAAAGCCATAATCGTAACGGTCGCCGCGCGCCTTTCGTAGATCATAGCCCGGCCATACGAATTTATCGCCTTCGCTCACGATAACCCATGAGCGTGCGTCATCGAGACCGAGGTGTTGTTTAATCGAGAGCGGGATTTCAACAGCAGATTCGGCGTGGTTCGGCGACGTGTGCGTCACTGGCAACACGGTCACCCAGGTTTCGCCGTCTCGCTCGCGTTGCACGGCAAGCGCGCTGACGCAGGGGCGGTCCTTGCGCCCTTCTACTTGTCCGCTTTGCGCTTCGTGGTTCCACAGATAGGCATAGGATATGACGAGCCCCGGTTCGGGCGTTCGAATTGCCATGAGGTCGTTTATTTCGGATCGGGTTCAAGCAGTTTGTTGAGGTGATCGTGGCGCGCGTCCATGCGGGACGCCGCGATTTCTTCAACCTCCGCATCGGACAGTTCCGCCGTCAGGAAGCGGTGGCGCATGTTCTTGAGCTTTTGCAGCTCCTCGTATTCGTGAGGGGCCACGAAATATCCGGCGAGCGTGCCATTGCTCGAAACCGGAACGGCCTCGCGCTGTGCGAGCAATTTAAAGCGACCGAAGTTGCGGACGAATTCAGCAGCCGGAACGATATCGGCCATTTCCAAGCATCCTCTCTTCCACTGTGAAACGATATGTCATTTGCGTTAAGAACGCAATATATGTTATTTACGTGAAATGCGTAAAGTTTGCTGTGTGCGACCAACCTGTCTCCGGCTACGCCCGCGTTTTGACCCGTGATCCTAACCCGGCACTGCAAAGCCCCCCTCACCAGATCGTCGTGCAGCGTCGCTGCGAATGATACCCGCCGAGTGTTGAAACGCGCCCACGCATGAATTCGGGAAGGCACGGGCTTCCCGAAGACTGGTTAGCGCGGCTTCGGTTCAGCTTCGTGTAGCGCGTGCTCTCGCTCGTGCGCTCCTCGCTCGCGTGCCCGGTGATCTCGTCGACCCAGGCCGTGTTGAGGTCCGGCGTGTTCTTGAGCGCCGTCGTGACATTGTGCCGGAAGGAATGAAAGTCGACGAGCGGCTCTTTCACGCCGATCTTCTTGCGATAGTGGCCGAAACGCCCGCCGAACGCGTCCGAATGCCGATTTGCCGGTCCCTGGGCGATCAGCTCCGGAAACAGCGGCTCCTCCGGAGCGCGGCCGTAAAAGCGATATTCCAGGAATCCAAAATCCAAGATGAGGCGCGGCAGCGGCAGGTCGCGATCGGAGGAGTCGGTCTTCGAGCCGCGGATTTCGAGATAGGCGATGCCGTCGAGGAATTTGATGTCGCCGACCTTGCGGCAGCACAATTCGTCCTCGCGGGCGCCGAGCAGGCGCCCGAGAAACGGAACCCAGAACAAGGCGTCGCGGTCGATATTCGGTCCGGGCCTGCTGCGACGGTGGATCGAATGGCAACCGGTCCACACGAATGATTCGTAGAGCTTGCGCTCCAACGCCTCCGGCCCCATCTGCCGTTCGTCGCGAGCGGCGCGGCCTCGGCGGCGCTTGGATTTGAGGCCGGGGAAGGGGTTTTTCAGCCCGTCCGGCAGGCGGCCGTTCTACACTCATGCTGCTGGATCGCCGCCTGCCGGACGGAGACGGCATATCGCTCTTGTCCAGCGCTCGCGCCATGCGTCCCGGCATAAGAGTGGTGATGATCACGGCGCTGGACGCTCTCGGCGACAAGATCTCGGGTCTCGAGGCGGGCGCCGACGACTATCTCACCAAGCCGTTCCAAGGAGAGGAGCTGATCGCCCGCATTCGCGCCTGCATGCTGCGCCCCGGCGGAAGCGTGCTGCCGCCGATCGTCGTCGGCGCCGTCGCCTTCGATCTCGAAAACAATGAAGTCATGGTGGCCGGCGCGCCGGTCCTGTTGAACCGACGCGAGATGATGCTGTTGCGCTCCTTGATGCAGCGCGCGAGCCGTGTCGCCGCGCGAGAAATTCTCATCCAGGAAATCTACGGCCTCGACGAGGAGGTTCAGGCCAATGCGCTGGACACGGTCGTCTCACGGCTTCGCCGCCAGCTCGCCACGCTGGACGCGCAGATCGAGATTCACACGGTGAAAGGGCGAGGATATCTGATGACGGAGCAGGCCCATTGATTACCAAGTCGCTGGCACATCGCATCGTCCTCTACCTCGTCGTCGCTCAGCTCGCCGCCTTTCTGCTCGGCTGGGTCTTTACCCTGGGGCTCGGCATGGCCGGCGTCGAATTGTTCGCGACGACTTGGGACGAACTCGCCAAGGCGCGCGCCGAGAAGCAGGTTGTCGGCTCTGTCGCCGTCGGAGCGGACGGCGCCGCCATCCTGGCGCCGACGGCGGAATTGCAGGCGGAGCTCGATCGTGCGCCGAAGATGAAGATCGCGGCTTTCGACTTGCAGCGGCAACCGCTCGCCGGCTCGTCGCCGGAGCTCGTTGAGGTGCTCCGCAATTTGATCGGCGTCAGTCCCACGCATACGCATTTCATCCTGCCCGGCGATGAGGAGTCGGCGCCTCTCGGCTTGATGGAGCAGAAATGGACGCCCTATGGGCGATTTCACATCGCCGTCTATGGCCAGAAGTTTCGGTGGGACGACCTCTTCGACGCTTGGCAGAGGGAGTTTCGTTGGCTCAACATCTATGTCGTCATGGCGGTGTCGTTGTCGACGGCGACGGCCTGGTTCGCGATGCGTCGCGGCCTGCGGCCATTGCGGGCCGTCGCGGATGAGGCGGCGCGCGTCGATATGGATTCGCTCGATCAGCGATTGACGTCCAGCATCGTGCCGACCGAAATCACGCCCTTGGTCGGCGCGATGAACGAAGCGTTCGAACGGCTGGACCGTGGAACGCAGCGCCAGCGCCGCTTTACGGCGAATGCGGCGCATGAGTTGCGCACCCCCATCGCCGTGCTCGTCGCGAGACTCGACGCGCCGGAAGAGCCCAGCTTCAAGAACGATCTGAAGCGCGACGCCTATCGCATCAAATATATCGTCGAGCAATTGTTGGCGACGCTGAGGGCCGGTGAGCAGCCAACGCTGCTGGAGGAGACTGTCGATCTCGGCGCGGTGACGCGCGTCGTCGTCGACGACGCCGCGCTGCTCGCCATTCGTGATCACAGGCATATCGAGTTCGTTGGCCCTTCCGTTGTCGTCGGCGTGCGCGGCAATGGCGCCGCTATCGCGGCGGTCATCGGCAATCTCATCGACAATGCGCTCCGCGCGGAGCCGGAAGGCGGCGAGATCGTCGTGCGCGTGGATGATGATGCGATCATTTCGATCATCGATCATGGTCCCGGCGTGTCGGAAGACGAGCGCGAAATGATTTTCGAGCCATTCTGGCGGAAGAGCGAAGCGACGCCCGGCGCCGGCCTCGGGCTCGCTATCGCCTAGGATTTGATCGCCAAGCTCAATGGTCGCATTTGGCTGGAAGAAGCGCCGAGCGGCGGCGCGACGTTCCAATTGTCATTCGGTCGGCTCGGCGTCCAGGTCCCGGTCAGACGGCTGCCGGTCGAATAGAGCAGATGCGGAGCGGCGCGTCTTGTTCAGGGGCCCGTCGAGAGAATGTCCGGGCGCCTCGGACGGCTGCGCCCGGCACGGTGGAGCAGAGTTGTTGCGGGATGATCGCAGGTCGATTTTGGTCGATCGCCTTATCGTTAGGTGGGGTCCGATTGGAAATCCATCGGGATCCGATCGGGCGTCCGGATCGCCGGCCGCGTCGACGAAATCGCACCAGCCGGTCATGATCGCCCAAGCTTTTTTGCCGACGACGCTGAACGCATAATGGTCGGCGGTCACGTCCTCGCCGTCCATATCCTCCCTCTTTCCGTGATCCAGGATGAGGCCGACGTCGCCGACCGTGTAGCCGGCGGCTATCCTATATGTGGTTCCGAGAGCGCGCCGCATATCGTGCGGCGACGCTTCGCACCCTTCGATTTCCTCGAAAAGATGTGAAATCGTGTATTCGGACATCGACGTCACCGCTGCGCCGTGACGACGCGATCGCACGCCAGGGAATAGGTAGCGAGAATCGCCGGCCAGCTTCATCGCCCGCTCGACTATCGCCCACGCGCTCGGCGGCAGGGGAACAACGTGGACGCCGACGTCATGACCTCTTCTGGCGGCTAACGACGCGCTCTTTCGATGCGCCGGTCGAATGCGCCAGAGACCGGTTCCGTTGCCGATGTTTTCGAAGTCGGAGCGCACCGCACGGGCGACGGCCCGCCGCCGCTGGACGGTGTAGACGAGCAGCATCGCAGCCAACCGGTCGCGCTCGACGACGGCGGCGGCCGCCCTCTCGCGTTTTCCGGCGCTTTCCGGCAGAGGCGCGATCGATCGGCGAAGCCATCGGATGATCTTCCCGATCTCGTCGCGCTTTGGAACGTGGAGGGATTGATCGACGTCTTCGTCCTCGACGAGGCTCCGTTCGGGCGCGGAGAGCCCCTTCATTTCCTCCACGGCGACTCCGGTTTTTGTGCGCATGTCGTCGCGGCCGAGAAATTTCCATAGGCCTTTCAGGGCGACTGCGGCGGTTTCGGCTTGGCGCTCATGGCCTTTGGCGTGGATCGCGGCGATGATCGAAGCGATTTCCATCCTTCTTATTTCCCGCACCGGCCTTTCGGACAGCTTGGCGAAGTCGCGTCGTCGCAGGATGGAGGTGTAGTCCTCGGCGGTTCGCTCCCGCCGCGTGCGCTTCAGCTCGGCGGAATAAAGGGCCACAGCGGTTTTATAGGGGATCGACGGCGGCGGGGCAGGGCGGGGCTCCCGTGATCGAATGGTCGGCATGACGCCGGATTTGCGCAGCCGCCAGCGCCGCAGATGTTCTGTAAACTCCCTCGTCACGTAATCTGGAGGATAGTCGACGTTCGCACGAGCGATCGCGCGAAATTTCGAGGCGAGATCACGGGCCTCCTCTAGCCGCGATTATGCAGCGCTTGACCGGCTTTCGCGGTGAAGTGGAACATTTTTTGGTTCCAGATGACGCGCGCGCAGCACCAGCGGCTCTGGCGGCGGGCCGGAGTTTCGAAAGGCGAAGGCTTG
>Ga0265328_10000225_pt1 | contig 25867 bp, 25 predicted proteins | sample 41624metaG_FD_202086 | JGI IMG/M metagenome (GOLD analysis project Ga0265328, IMG submission 202086) | Rhizosphere microbial communities from Carex aquatilis grown in University of Washington, Seatle, WA, United States - 4-16-24 metaG | ecosystem: Host-associated > Plants > Roots > Rhizosphere...
CGACGCAGACCGGCGACAAGTAATCGAGGCGCGAAATGACGACAGAGCTCTCCCAGACCGAAGCCGCCGTCTCCGCGACCGGCGGCGAACTCGACGAATTTCTCCAGTCGCTGAAGCAAAGCTTCAAGCCGCCGAAGGACGAATCGGCGGCGAAGGAACAGAACGCCCGCGTTCAAGATGCAATCTCGATCTTCGTCAATCAGGCGTTGTCCAATACCGACGCCGTGATCAAGGACGACGTGCTCGACACGATCGAGCGGCTGATCGCCTCGATCGACGAGAAACTGACGGCGCAGCTCAATGAGATCATCCACGCCGAAGAGTTCCAGAAGATCGAGAGCGCCTGGCGAGGACTGCATCACCTCGTCTACAGCTCGGAGACCGACGCGACGCTGAAGATTCGCGTGCTGAACATCTCGAAGACCGAGCTCTATCAGCATCTGAAGGACTATCCCAAAGCAAAATGGGACCAGAGCGAGCTCTTCAAGAAGGTCTATGAAGAGGAATATGGCCAGCTCGGCGGCCAGCCCTATGGCGCGCTCGTCGGCGACTATTATTTCAGCCATCATCCGACCGACGTGCAGCTGCTGCGCGACCTCAGCAAGATCGCGGCGGCCTCGCATGCGCCCTTCATCTCCGCCGCCGATCCGACCCTGATGCGCATGGACAGCTGGAACGAGCTGTCCAATCCACGCGACATTTCGAAAGTCTTCGACACGCCGGAATACGCGGCCTGGAAGAGCCTGCGCGATTCGGAGGACGCCAAATATCTCGGCCTGACGCTGCCGCGCGTGCTCGCGCGCCTTCCCTATGGCGCCAATTCCGAGCCGGTCGAGGAATTCGGCTTCGAGGAGGACACGGACGGCCACAAGGGCGAGAAATACGCCTGGATGAACTCCGCCTATGCGATGGCGGCGAATATCACCCGCGCCTTCAAGGACCATGGCTGGTGCTCGCGCATTCGCGGCGTCGAATCGGGCGGCGAGGTCGAGGATCTGCCGACCCACACCTTCCCGACCGACGATGGCGGCGTCGATCTGAAATGCCCGACGGAGATCGCCATCAGCGACCGCCGCGAGGCGGAGCTCGCCAAAGCGGGCCTGATGCCGCTCATCCACCGCAAGAACACCGACCGCGCGGTGTTCATCGGCGCGCAATCGGTGGCGCGCCCCAAGGAATACAACAATGATCCGGATGCGACCGCCTCCAGCAATCTCGCGGCGCGCCTCCCCTATATGTTCGCAGTGTGTCGCTTCGCACATTATCTGAAGGTCATGGTGCGCGATAAGATTGGCTCCACCAAGGAGAAGGAGGAGCTGCAAAGATGGCTGCAGAACTGGATCGTCCAATATGTCGACGGCGACCCGACGAATTCGTCCGACGAGGTCAAACGCAAGAAGCCTCTCGCCGGAGCGAAGATCACCATCGTCCCGAATGAGGAAAATCCAGGATATTATTCCGCGACATTCGAGTTGCGGCCACATTATCAACTCGAAGGCATGAATATCGGAATGCGCCTCGTTTCCCGTCTCCCGATCAAATAGAGACGACGCGGGGAACGCTTCTCGCGATTTCACGCATCGATCATTCGAACCCGATCAAAGGAATAGTACTATGGCTACCGATATTTTCATCAAGTTCAGCCCCAAGGTCGAAGGCGAGTCGACGGACTCCAAGCACAAGGGCGAGATCGAGATCATGAGCTATGGATTCGGCGTGACCAATCAGGGCACGTCGGGCCATGGCACCGGCGCCGGCGCCGGCAAGGCGGATTTCCAGGATCTCCATTTCACCAAATCTGTCGACAAATCCTCGCCCAATCTGCTGAAATTCGCCGCCGAAGGAAAGCATTTCGAGGAGACGCTGATCACCGTCCGCAAAGCGGGCGGCGGACAGCAGGAATATCTCAAGATCACGCTCAACGACGTGTTCATCACCTCCTTCCACAGCGACGGCCACAGCGGCGCGGTGCCGACGGAGAGCTTCACGCTCAACTTCACCAAGGTGAAGCTCGAATACAGCCCGCAGAAGGCCGACGGTTCGCTCGACCCGAGCATCAGCGGCGGCTACGACGTGAAAGAAAACAAGTCGTTCTGACCATGGATGACGTGTCGGCGGCCGTCGCGCGACGAGGCCGCCGACCGCACAGCGCTTTGCGCGCCGGTCGGCGCGCCGATCCGGGACGCCGCGCAGGAAAAGCTCCATGACCTTCGCGTCGACGACAGGCGTCCGGCCCGCGGACCGACTCAGTCCGCCTCTCATGCATGTGTTTCGCGCCGGCCATCGCGACCGCCGCGAACAGGCGCGAGAGGCGGCGAGACGACAGGCTCTCGCCCGCGACGGCCTGGCGCCGGAGCCAGAGCGCAAGACGCGGCCGCAGCGCGCCCCGATCAATGAGCAGGAGCTGAAGGCCGAGGTCGAGCACGACGTCGCCGCGCTGATGAATCATGTCGCGATGGATTCGACGGTCGATCTCGAGCCCTTTCCCCTCGTGCGCCGCTCCATCCTCAATTACGGCTTCCCCGATCTCGCCAATCGCACGATGGACGAATTGGAGGCCCGCGATCTCGACGGCGAGATCATCGCCGTGCTGAAGCAATACGAGCCGCGCCTCATTCCCGGAACCGTGCGCGTGACGCGTGACCGCTCGCCCGAAGCGCTTCAAGAGATCCGCTATATCGTCGACGGTCATCTCCTCTGCCAGCCGCTGAACGTCCCGATCGAATTCGTCGCCAAATTCGAGGAAACGACGGGCAAGCTGCATTTCACGCGGCGCTGATCGATGAACCGCGAATTCCTCGACCTCTATAATCGCGAACTCGACCTCTTCTACGAGCACGCCGCCGAATTCGCGGAAGAATATCCCGAGATCGCCAAACGCCTCGGCGGGCTCCTACGCGATCGCGCCGATCCGATGGCGGCCGGCCTGCTCGAAGGCGCGGCCTTTCTCGCGGCGCGCGTGCAATTGAAGATCAAGCACGAGTTTCCAGAATTCGCCAATAATCTCCTGGAGCAGCTCGTTCCGCATTATCTCGCGCCGACGCCCTCCGCCATGCTGGTCAAGGCGCTGCCGCAATATGGCGACTCTGCGCTCGCCGACGGACGATTGTTCCCGCGCGGCGCACAGATCGACGCCACCTATGTCGAGGCCGATAAGGAGATCGCCTGCCGCTACACGCTGACGGCGCCGATCCGGCTCTGGCCCTTCTATATAAAATCGGCGGAATATTTCACGAGCGCCGCCGCGCTACAGCCGCTCAAGATCAATGTGCGTCGCGAGACGATCGCGGGCATGCGCATCACGCTCGTCGTCGCGGCGACGTCGGACCCCGCCGATGACGCACGCGAAAAGGCCGCGCCCCGCCAGCCCTGGTCGCTGTTCAGCGACAATAAGGCGACCGAGCTGCCATTCTATCTCGCCGGCGCCGAGGCGCATGCCAATGCGATCTATGAGCAGATCTTCGGCCATTGCACGGGCGTTTGGTTCCGTTACGTCGACGCCAATAATGACGCCACGGTGATCGAGGCGCCGAAGGACTGCCTCCGCCAAGTCGGATTGGACGAGTCCGAAGCGCTGCTGCCGCGCGACGACCGCATCTTCCGCGGCTTCGACCTGCTGCATGAATATTTCATGTTCTCGCGAAAGTTCCTGGGCTTCGAGCTCGCGCTCGACCGCGAGAAAGTGACGAGCCGGCTGCCGTCGCGCGTGATCGACATCGTCTTCGGCTTCGACGAGGTCAACACCGCGCTCGCCGCCAGCGTGCAGAAGGACATGTTCGCGCTCTATGCCGCGCCGGCGGTCAATCTCTTCGAAATGGCGACCGACCGCGTCTCTATCAAAGCCAATCAGCACGAATATCACGTCGTTCCCGACAAGAGCCGCTATCTCGACTATGAGCCGCATCGGCTCGTCGACGTCTTCGCGCATTTTCCCGGCAGCGCCGAAAAGCGGCCGGTGCGGCCGCTCTACGCCTCCTCGACCGATCTGCGCGAGAAGAATGCGTTGCAATATACGATTCGTCGCGCGCCGCGCCGGCGAACCATCGAAGAAAAGCGCTATGGTCCCGCCGGCGATTATTTCGGCACGGATCTCTTCGTCTCGCTGAGCGACACGGGCTCCTTGTCGGACGAGAACGCCGGCGTCACGGAATTGAGCATTCGCGCCTTGTGCTCGAACCGGCATCTGGCCGAACATCTGCCGATCGGACAGAATCGCGTTGATTTTCGTCTCGCCGACGATGTCGAGCTCGATCTCGTCTGTGTGGCCGGCCCGACGCGGCCCGGCGAACCCATCGTCTCCTATCAGCGACGGCGCGCGGAGACGTCGCACACGGGGACTGTCTCCTGGCGGCTCATCAATATTCTGAGCCTCAATCATCTCGGCCTCACCGAACGCGAGGCGGGCGACAATGCGCGCGCGCTGCGCGAAATATTGACGACCTTCACCGAGCCCAATGACGCCGCAGGCGAAAGGCGCGTGCGCGGCGTGCTGTCGGTGGACGGCCGGCCGGTGGTCAGACGCATTCGTTGTGGCGGCGGCGTCGGTCCGGCGCGCGGCACGGAAGTCACCGTCACTCTGGACGAGAAGGCCTTCGAGGGAACCGGCGCTTTTCTGCTCGGCGCGATCCTCGATCGCTTCTATTGCGAATACGCCGCCTTCAACCATTTCACTCAGCTCGTCGTGCGCACGACCGAGCGCGGCGAAATCATGCGCTGGCCGGCGAGGCTCGGCGCGCGGAGGGCGCTTTGAGCTATTTCGACCGGCTGAAGCGCGAGCCCTGGCGCTTCGATCTTCTCGACGTGATGCGCCGCGTCGAGCGAAGCCTCGGCGAGCGCCTCGCGGGCGACAGTGTCTTCGCGCAGCCGCGCCCGCGCATCGGCGACAGCGCCACGCGGCGCGACGAGGTCGTGCGATTGCGCGCGGGGGATTTCGCGAGCGAGATCGCGATCTCCTTCGGGCAAGAGCCGTGGATGGCCTTTCCCGGCTCGACGATCCGCGAGATCACGCCGCGTTGGAACAGGGCGCTCCCGCCCTTCGACGGCCGCGCCGCGCTGGCGGAGACGCCGGCGGATCGCGTGCATTTCGTTTCGGCCTTTCTCGGCCTGCTCGGCCCGCAGGGTCCGCTGCCCTATCATCTGACGGAGGAAGCCTACGCCTTTGTGCAGGCCGAGGATTCGTCCTTCGTCCATTTCCTCGATCTGTTCAACAATCGCTTCATCCAATTGTTCTTTCGCGTTTGGGCGGATGCGCGTCCCATCGTGCAGGCCGATCGGCCGGAATATGATCGCTTCGGCGCCTATGTGACCTCTATGGTCGGCGTCGGCTCGCTGGCCTTCGACACGACGCGCGCGCATGGCGAAGCAGAACGCCGCGCCAGCTTCATACCCGAGGGCGTCGGGCTCTTCGCCGGCCTGCTCGGCCCGCAAGTCAAATCCGCCTCGCGCCTGCGGCAGGCGATCCGCGGCCTGCTTCGCGTCGAGTCGGAAATCGATGAATTCATCGGCTCCTGGCTCGAATTCGACAAGACGGAACGCTCCTTCCTCGGCGGCCGCAACAGCACGCTCGGAACCGACTTCCTCGTCGGCGCGGCGTCGTTCAGCGTGCAGGACAAGATCCGCATCCGGCTGTTCGTCGCCGATATGGAGCAATATCGACGCTTCCTGCCGATCGGCGACGATTGCGACCGGCTCGTCGACCTCATGTTTTTCTATATCGGCGATGAGCTCGACTGGGATGTCGAGCTCGCGGTTCCGGCGCGCTGCGTCGAACCGATAAGGCTCACCTCCGACGCCAAGTCCTCAGACGCCAAGTCCTCCGACGCCAAGTCGCAGCGCGGCGGCGGCGCGCGGCTCGGCTGGACGAGCTGGCTCGTCGCCGACGGCGCATCGAAGAGAGAAGGCTACCGCAGCGACGCGCGCTTCCAACCGGCGGAGCGCAAGCGGCATGAGCGGGAAAAAGCGAGACGCGAAGCGGAGGCGACGAACGCATGACCGACATTGGACTCGAGACAGTCACCGGCAAGCTCAATCTTGTCGGATTCGAGACGATCGCCAAAGCGCATCGACAGGCCAAGAGCCTCGGCAATCGCTATGTGGAGCTCGCCCATTGGGTGCTGCACATGCTGGAGAAGACCGGCTCCGACGTCGACATCGTCGCCGATCATTTCAATCTCGACCGCGCGAAACTGCTCATCGACGTGGAGCGCGCCATAGACGGTCTGACGCCGAGTCAGACGGAGACGCCCTATTATTCCGGCGCGGTGATCGAGGCGCTCGACCGCGGCTGGCACTATTCCACTCTGTTCTTCGCCGAGGCGCAGATTCGCACCGGCCATGTGCTGGTCGGCGTGCTGAAGACCGACCGGCTGCGGACTGCGCTACTCTCGGTCTCGAGAGAATTCGGCAAGATCGCCGTCGATGCGCTGCTCGACGAGCACAAGAAGATTCTCGCGCGCTCGGACGAAGAGAATTTGCGTCCCATCGACGGCAGCGGCCTCGCGCCGAGCGGAGGCGGCGCCGCGAGCGAGACGCGCGGCCAGACCGCGCTCGATCGCTTCTCACAGGATTTGACCGCGAGAGCGCGCTCCGGCGAGATGGATCGCATACTCGGGCGCGACGAGGAGATCCGAAAAATCGTCGACGTGCTGATGCGTCGCCGACAGAACAATCCGATCCTCACCGGCGAGGCTGGCGTCGGCAAGACGGCGGTGGTGGAAGGTTTCGCACAGGCGATCGTCTCCGGCGACGTGCCGCCGCCCTTGCGCGGCGTCACTCTGCGCACGCTCGATGTCGGGCTGCTGCAGGCCGGCGCCTCGATGAAGGGCGAGTTCGAGCAACGCCTGCGCTCGGTCATCGACGAGGTGCAGAAATCGCCGAAGCCGATCATTCTCTTCATCGACGAGGCGCATACGTTGATCGGCGCCGGCGGCGCGGCCGGCACGGGCGACGCCGCCAATCTGTTGAAGCCGGCGCTGGCGCGCGGCACGCTGCGCACCATAGCCGCGACGACCTGGAGCGAATATCGGCAATATTTCGAGAAGGATCCGGCGCTGACGCGGCGCTTCCAGCCGATCCAGATCGACGAGCCGGACGCCGCGCGCGCCGCCGCAATGCTGCGCGGCATCCTCGCGCCCATGGAAAAGCATCATGGTGTGCGCATCTCCGACGCGGCCGTCACCGCCGCCGTCACACTGTCGCAGCGCTATATTCCGGCGCGTCAATTGCCGGACAAGGCCGTGAGCCTGCTCGATACGGCGAGCGCCCGCGTCGCCATCAGCCAATCGACGACGCCCGCAGCCATCGCCGACAAGCGTGTCGAGATCGACCATCTCGCGCAGGAGAAGGCGTCGCTGCTCGCCGATCGCGACCTCGGCGCCGACACGCGCACGCGCATAGGCGAGATCGACGACGCCGTCGCAACGGCGAAGGACAGGCTCGGCGCGCTGGAGAATGCCTGGGAGCACGAAAAATCCATCGTCGACGAGGTGCGCTCGCTACGCGAGATTCTCGCGCAGACGGAGGAAGAGGCGGCGCAGGAGAGCGAGCGCGCCAAGCTCACCGAAAAGCTCGGCGCGCTGGCCGCGCTCGATCCAGAGACGCGCGCTATCTATCCGCATGTCGACGAGCAGGCGGTCGCCGCCGTCGTCTCGGATTGGACCGGCATTCCGGTCGGCCGCATGGTGAAGGACGAGATCGAGAACATCCTCCGCCTGCCGGAAATATTGAACAAGCGCGTCGTCGGCCAGAGCCATGGTCTCGCGATGATCTCCAAACGCATCGAGACCAATCGCGCGCGGCTCGACAATCCGAACAAGCCCATCGGCGTCTTCATGCTGTGCGGCCCGTCCGGCGTCGGCAAGACCGAGACGGCGCTGGCGCTCGCCGAAGCCATTTATGGCGGCGAGCAGAATATCATCACCATCAATATGTCCGAGTTCCAGGAGGCGCACACCGTCTCGACGCTGAAAGGCGCGCCTCCCGGCTATGTCGGCTATGGCGAGGGCGGCCGCCTCACCGAGGCGGTGCGCAGAAAGCCCTATAGCGTCGTGCTGCTCGACGAGATCGAGAAGGCGCATCCCGACGTGCATGAGATTTTCTTCCAGGTCTTCGACAAGGGCCAGATGGAGGATGGTTCGGGACGGCGCATTGATTTCAAGAACACGCTGATCATCCTCACCTCCAATGTCGGAACCGATCTCATCATGGAGCTCGGCGACGACCCCGCATATCTCGACGATCCAGAGGCGCTCTCCGCAGCGCTGCGGCCGGAGCTGCAGCGCGTTTTTCCGCCGGCGCTGCTCGGTCGCATCGTCGTCATTCCCTATTTCCCGCTGTCGCCGGAAATGTTGTCCGGCATAGTGCGGCTGCAATTGAACCGCATCGGCAAGCGCATCGAAGAAAATCACAAGGCGGCTTTCGTCTACGACGATGCGGTGGTCGATCACATCGTCGCACAATGCAACGATCCGGATTCCGGCGGACGCATCATCGACAACATCATCACCAATACGCTGCTGCCTTCGCTCTCGCGCGAATTTTTGAAGCGCTCGCTGGCGAAGGAAGAATTGCGCGAGGCGCGGGTGACGGTGGCGGATGGCGCCTTCGGATATGAATGGGTGTGAGCGGGCGATGTCGCCGAGCGAAGGGCGGCTTCGCGACATCGGTCGCTTCGATTCGCTCATCTGACGCTGCCGAAATTCCAACCGGATTTCGCCGGCGTCGGCGCCGGCGTGATTCGATGCCCGCCGATGAGTCCACTGAACTTTCGATCGGCTTTGCTTCCCGGCGTCCGCACTCCGGAAACTTCCGGCATGGAATTCAGCTTTTTCATCAGATTGAGAGCTTTTAGACAGTCGAGATCGACTCCTTTTTGCTTCTCTTCACAAGCTTTGTAGAGCAAAGCGTCCGAAGTGACGAAAGAGGCGTTGAACTGGTTCTGAAACTCCGGCTGACCGACGCTGCGTGGAGAAATAATATAGACACTAATCCAGTGACCGTAATAGTCTTTGTCATTTGCTTTGTCATACAAAATAATAATACATTTATTCAATGTGTCATGCGTGACGATATTTGCTATGCCGCTGATTTTTTTCGTGAAGCTCGCCCAGAACTGGCGTCGCTGATTCATGAAGTGATCGGCTTGATTTGGCCCCATCGACAAAAGAAATTGGTTTACGGTATGATATATCTCACTGTAGATTGAAGACGACTCGGATCCGTAGATCGTCGCATATCGAAATTTTTCGCCCTGCACGTAGGGAATTGTGTCTATATACATCATCGGCGTCACTCCTTGTGAATTCGAATAGAGAGTTAGAACAGGAGTCGGCCGACTTCTGTGGGAAAACCCACAACGGGCAGATGGCCCGGATGCGCGTCGCGCATGGGGGGATTTTCCACCTCCTCGCGCGCTCGGGGACGTCATGCGGGGCGCGCCGCTGCGAATCGCAGGATCCGCCGCTTCGCGAACCGCCGCGGCCCCGATCGGGAACCGAACCGGAGCGAGAGACGAATTCGCAAAAAAGGTAGCGGGACGGACGGCTCTGAAAGATGAAGGATCAGCCGCCCGAAATTCGGCGATCCGCGCGTGTGATCACAAACCCGACTATTTTCGGGTCGCCTGCCGACGTGGACGCGGCGCTTGCGCAGCTTCAGGTCAGAAACGACGAGATGGCGCGCCCGAAGAGATTCGAACTCCTGACCCCCAGATTCGTAGTCTGGTGCTCTATGCAGCTGAGCTACGGGCGCCCGCGGTCCGCTCTGCGCCGCCAAGGGACGCGTCGAACCGGTGAAGTGGTCGTTTAGCGGCTACGAGGCCGCTTGGCAATAGGAAGATATTTCGCAGGGCAAGACGCTTGCGCCGCCCTAAGGCTGCGATAATTACCGACGATCCTGATGCCAACGCTCCTTGAATGTAATAAAATAGGATTGATGATGGACGAGTTCGGGTCGAACGGCGCACAGATCGCCTATATCGATTTTCCGTCGCTGACGGAGGATCGCCATGAGCCGATCGTTCTCATTCACGGCTTCGCCTCTACACATGCCGTGAATTGGCTCTTTCCCCAATGGGTCAAGACGCTCACCGAGGATGGGCGGCGAGTCATCGTGCTCGACAATCGCGGCCACGGCCGTTCCGAGAAGATCTACGACCCGGCGGCCTATGAGCTTTCCCTGATGGCCGGGGACATCGCCAATCTGCTCGGCCACCTCGGCGTCGAGCGCGCCGATGTCATGGGCTATTCCATGGGCGCGCGCATCGCCGTCACACTGGCGCTCGACCATCCGCAGTTCGTCCGCTCCCTCATTCTGGGCGGCATCGGCGCGAATCTCGTGACCACGGGCCTGCCGCGCGGCCTCGCCGAGGCCATGGAGGCCGAGCGCATAGAGGATATCGACGATCCTCTGCTCAAAATGTTCCGCGGCTTCGCCGAGGCGACGCGCGGCGATCTTCGCTCTCTGGCCGCCTGCGCGCGGGGCCCGAATCACATCGTCGACCGCACGCGGCTCGCCGAGATCGAGATCCCCGTGCTGATCTGCGTCGGCACGCGGGACGAGGTGGCCGGCGATCCGCATCCGCTCGAGCCGCTGTTCCCCGACGCCCATGTCGTGGATATTCCCGGCCGCGACCACAATCGCGCCGTCGGCGACAGGGTCTATAAGCAGGCGGTGCTCGATTTCCTCGCGCAGCGGGAATAGGGCGGCGCGGGAGAGACAGCGATGGCCACAGAGCGCAGCCCGGCCCAGATCGTCGCCCTCTCGGGCGTCGATCCGCTCTTCGTCCGCCTCACCGGCGAGGCCGAAGCGGCAGTGCGCCGCGAGCCGAACATGGCGGCCTTCCTCTATGCGGCGATTCTCGCGCAGGACAGCCTGGAGGGCGTCATCGCGCATCGGATTGCGCAACGCCTCGCCGGGCCGGACCTGCCGGCGGCGGTCATAGAGCGCCTCTGCCTCGACCAGATGGCGCGCGACGCGGCTTTCGGCGCCGCGCTGCGCGCCGATCTCATGGCTGTCTTCGACCGCGATCCGGCCTGCACGCGCCTCGTCGAGGCGGCGCTCTATTTCAAGGGCTTCCACGCCATCCAGACCTATCGCCTGGCGCATGCGCTGTGGCGTTCGGGACGCAGCGATCTCGCGCTCTGGCTGCAGAGCCTGTCCTCGGCGAAGTTCCAGACCGACATCCACCCGCAGGCGCGAATCGGCGCGGGCTTCTTCCTCGATCACGCGACCGGCGTGGTGATCGGCGCGACCAGCACCATTGAGCACGACGTCTCCATGCTGCATGGCGTGACGCTGGGCGGCTCGGGCACGGCGGGCGGCGCCCGGCATCCCAAGGTGCGTCACGGCGTGCTCATCGGCGCGGGGGCCAAGCTCCTCGGCGACATTGAGATCGGCGAGCGAGCGCGCGTGGCGGCGGGCTCGGTGGTGCTGGAATCCGTGCCGGCGCACAAGACCGTGGCCGGCGTGCCGGCGCGCGTCATCGGCGATGTGGGCGCCGCCGAGCCGGCGCTGACGATGGATCAGATCATCGACGAGTCGCACGATCCGGGGTTGTAGGGGTCTCCTGTCGGTCACTCCTCCGGCGGGATGAAGACGCCTACGACCGCGAGGGCGATGAAGATCCCCCCGACGCCGATCCAGATCCAATTCCCCAATGTCAGTCGCGAATTCCGCTCGTATCGGGGCGTCAGGGCGTTATTCACGAAATTCGCCTCACGCTGTATCGCCAGCAGCACGAATGTGGGGAATGGTATGAATAGGTATAACAAATCCTTATCTGGAATGTAATATGTATACAAACTTGTTGCAACGAAATAAATAGCGCATGCCGCAGAAATATATTTTGCAAAACGAACATCTATGTTTTTATTTACGTAGATACTTTGGATGATGATTCGATTGAATAGGCTGAATGAGTAGATGTCAGCGAGAAGCGTGCGTAACCACGGATTTATGCCACTATTCTCTCGCGCTCTGATGATCGACCAATGCTTATAGAACCAATAAGCTGAATATAATTGCAACGTAAATAGGGACATTATGGAGAATTTGAGCAGCGACACATGGAAGAAGAACGAAACTACGCCATCTTTGTCGCGGCGGGTCAGCTCATCAACGAATGCTCGCCGTCTCCCGAAGCGGATAAATCGCGCGAAAAACCCAGATTTTCCGATTCCGATCCAAGCGGTTTCGCCGTATTTATTGATACTGTCCCCTTCGCCCACGGCGCCGGTCCGGATCATCTCCTCGAGGGCCGACTTGGTTATCGGCCCCATAATTCCTCGATCCGTCCGAACAAGAAACAATTGATCCGCGGTGTCGAGCGTCGAGGAGCCGGCCTCGTAATCATTGGAATTGGACATATCGGCCTCCGAGCAATCACTTTATCGTAAGAGCTTGGGACGGCCGGTCAAGGCGCAGATCGCGCCGCGCCGGCGGCCGATCGAGAACCTCGACCGCCGGGCCAAAAATTGCGCTCACCCCCCGAATCGATTGCTCTTCGGGAACCCGCGCGGCGGCAGCCGGCCCGCCTCCGCCCGATGGGCGATCCACTCCTTCAGCTCGCGCTTGTCGACGGTGAAGGTTCGGCCGGATGAATCGATCCAAGTCAGCCCATCCGCCAGCGCGAACACCTTGGCGTCGGCGACGCCGCCGTCCTTGTAGCGTTGCAGACGCACGCCCTTGCCGCGCGCCATTTGCGGCGCCTCGGCGAGCGGGAACACCAGAAGCTTGCGATTCTCGCCGATGATGGCGACATGGTCGCCCTCGGCCGGCGCGACGATCTTCAGCTTGGACGGCGGCTCGACGTTGAAGACAGCGCGGCCCTTGCGCGTCGTCGCGACGAGATCGTTCTGCGAGACGATGAAGCCGCGCCCATCGTCGGCGACCAGCAGCAGCAGCGCGTCCGGCGTCTGCGGCAGCACCTTCACGATCGCCGCATCCTCGTCGATATCGGCCATCAGCCGCATCGGCTCGCCATGGCCGCGCCCGCCCGGCAGCTTGGCGGCGTCCAGCGTATAGGCCTTGCCATTGGAGGCGAGCGCCAGAATCTTCGATGTCGTCTGCGCGAAGAAGGAGGTCTCCAGCCCGTCGTCGCCCTTGAACTGCAATTGCGTCAGATCGGTCACATGGCCCTTCAACGCGCGTATCCAGCCCTTCTGCGTCACGACGATGGTGATCGGCTCGCGCTCGATCAGCGCCTCGGCGAGATCGATGTCGGTCGCCTCGGGCGCGTCCTCGAATGTCGTGCGCCGCTTGCCGAGCTTGGCGTCGGCGTTGATCGTCTTCTTCAGCTCGCGAATCTGCGTGGTGATCGCCTTCCACTGCTTGCCCTCATCGGCGAGCAGCGACTCGACTTCCTTTTTCTCCACGCCGAGCTTGTCATGCTCCTTGCGCAGCTCCAACTCTTCCAGCTTGCGCAGAGCGCGCAGCCGCGTGTCGAGAATATAGTCGGCTTGCAGATCCGAGAGTTCGAAGCGCGCCTTCAACGCCTGCTTGGGCTCGTCCTCCTCGCGGATGATGCGAATCACCTCGTCGAGATTGAGGAAGACGACGATCATGCCCTCGAGCACCTCGAGCCGGCGCACGATCTCCGCGAGGCGATGTCGTGACCGACGCTCCAGCACCTCGCGGCGATGGTCGAGCCATTGGCGCAACGCCTCGTCCAGCGAGACGACGCGCGGCACGGCGCCGTCGACGAGCACATTCATATTGACGGGGAAGCGGACCTCCAGCTCGGAGAGCTTGAACAAAGTCTCCATCATCAGCGCCGGATCGACGGCGCGCGTGCGCGGCTCGATGACGACGCGCACATCCTCGGCCGATTCGTCGCGCACATCGCCGGCGAGCGGCGCCTTCTTCTCGACGATCAGCTCGGCGAGCTTCTCGATGAGGCGCGACTTCTGCACGCCATAGGGAACCTCGGTGACGACCGCGACCCATTGTCCGCGCGCGGTCTCCTCCTTGTGCCAGCGCGCGCGCAGGCGGAAGGAGCCGCGCCCCGTGCGATAGGTCTCGACGATCTGCGGGCGCGGATCGACGACAATCCCGCCGGTCGGAAAATCGGGCCCTTGCACGAAGGTCAGCAATTGCTCGGCGTTGGCGTCGCGATGGGCGATCAGATAGAGCGCCGCATCGCACAGCTCGCCGAGATTATGCGGCGGAATGGAGGTCGCCATGCCGACGGCGATGCCCTGCGCGCCATTGGCGAGAAGATTGGGGAAGGCCGCCGGCAGCACAACCGGCTCCTGCTCCTCGCCCGAATAATTGGGGCGGAAGTCGATCGCGTCCTCGTTGATGCCCTCGAGCAGCAATCGCGCGACCGCCGTCATGCGCGCTTCGGTGTAGCGATAGGCGGCGGCGGCGTCGCCGTCGACATTGCCGAAATTGCCCTGGCCGTCGACGAGCGGATAGCGCGAGGAGAAATCCTGCGCGAGGCGCACCAGCGCATCATAGATCGCCTGATCGCCATGCGGATGGAACGAGCCCATCACATCGCCGACGATCTTCGCGCATTTCTTGAACGGCGTGTTCGGGTCCAGACGCAGCATCTGCATGCCGTAGAGGATGCGCCGATGCACGGGCTTCAGCCCGTCGCGCGCATCCGGCAGCGCGCGGCCGGTGATCGTCGAGAGCGCATAAGTGAGGTAGCGCTCCTCGAGCGCCGTGCGCAATTCGACCGGCAGCGCTTCCCCGCCGCCTTCTTCCGTGGTCGTCGTTCCGCTCTTCGCCATATCGCCGACTCCCGCCCTTTCGGCGTTTACTGCGTGCGCTTATATCCCGTCGCGACTCTGGCGTGAACCATTGCCGTCCCTCCGCGCTTCCACTAAGACAGCCGAGCTTTCGGCCCCTCCCGCTTCGACGCCTTTTTCGAGCCGCTCCTCATGAAGAAGCCTCTTCTGTTCGCATTCATTGTCGGCGCCGGCCTCGCGGCGGCCAGCACCCGATCGAAGGCCCTCGAATTCTCGCTGTTCGACTGGCTTCCTTTCCTGCACGAGGATGCGGCGGAGAAAAAGGACGCACGCCGCGCCCGTTCGCCGCAGGCCCTGTGCAAGGAAGTCGAAGTGCCGCTCGACGAGGGCTATGGCGTCAGCCGGCGCGAGCGTCGCGTCATCTGCGAAGAAGAGTGAGCTGGCCTCAATTCGCCGCCGCGGCGGCGACATAGAGCGCGCGCGCCTTCGGCGCCGCCAGGCCGCGCGGGCCGAAGACGTCGCGCTCCAGAAAATGCCCGGTGAGACGGAAAGCCTCCACCAGCTCTCCTGAATCGGCACGCGCCGGCGCCGGCAGCCGCAGAAAGGCCGGAAAAGGCAGCAGCCTGTCCCGCCAGGGCGCGCCCGCCGCGCGGGCGACGGCGCGGCCCGTCTTGGGCGAAACATAGGCGAGGTCCGCCGTCTCCCCCGTCAGCGCGCAGCGCTCGAGATCGAGGCCGAAGCCCAGCGCCGCCAGCAGCGCCAACTCGAATCGAGCCATCAGCGCCGGGGCGACATCGAGCGAATCGAGCCGATCGGCGATGACCTCCGCCATATCGAATAATTCGCCATGCGGATCGCGCTCCGGCAAGAGGCGCAGCAGCGCGCAGAGATGACCGACGCCATGCAGGGCGAAAGCGCGGTCGATGAGCCGCGCCGCGCGCGAGCGCACGGGCTCCACCGCGAAGGCGCCCATATGCTGCTCGAGCCGCGCCCGCCACGAGACCTCGACGCTATTGCCCGGCTGCAGCACGGAGCGCAGCGCGCGGCCGGCGCCGCCGCGCACCATGCCGGCATGACGCCCATGCGCGCGCGTCATCAGCTCCAATATGACCGCGGACTCGCCGTGGCGCTTGACGCCGATGACGAGCCCTTCGTCCCGCCATTCCATCTCCGAGTCACAGCTCGGAGAGATTCACGTCCGGCGTGTATTTGAAGTCATAGACGTCCTTGGTGATCGCCTGGCCGCAGATCACCTTCCCTTTCGTGGCGTCGAAGGTGAGCGTCGGCGAGCCATAGAGCGACCAGCCCTGGCTCAGCGCCTCGGTGACGCGCTTGCAGAATTCCACATCGTCGGGACCGGTCAGATAGCGATAGACGGTCGATCTCTTGCCTAGAGTGCTGGACATTGTGACCTCTCGAATGGCCGGCGGGCGATTCGCCCGGGCGATTCCGCCGTCATCCTCGCGCCGGCGGCCAGGCGCAAGGGGTTTCTGCAGCTCTCCTCAGCGCCGCCCGGCGTTGAAGAGCCGCAGCACGAACCAGATCGGCACCACGATGATCGCGCCGGTGATAACATAGCCGATGACGGTCCGAACCGCGCCGAAGCCGAGCGAGGAAATGCGGTCGAAGAAGCGCCGCGCGCCATAGACGAGATCCATGGGCTCGATTTCCAGCCACATCAGCATCGCGCCGACGACGAGCGACACGAACAATAGTTTGACGAACACCTGCAGCGGCGAGCCGCCGAGAAAATCCTGGATTCGACTATTGGAGGCCATGCGCGTCCTTCGCTCTGATTTGCGCGGGTCAGAGGCTCTCGCCCTTTGGAGCCTCCTCGCGGAAGAGCTTCATCATGCGCCGCAGGAATCTTTCGGTAAAGGAGAGCGCGCGCTCGAACTCCTCCTCGCCGGGCAGGCCTTTGCGCGGCGCCGCCTCCGCGCCGGCGCCGCCGGGAAGCTTGGCCCGCAATTCGGCGTTCTCCCGAGCGAGGCGCTCGATCTCGGCCTGGAGCGCCGCGCGCTCCTCCGCGGCGACGCGACAAACGGAGAGCCCGCCCTCCGCCGTGCAGAAGGAGACCGCGCCGGTCTGCTTGTCGAGTCGCAGCAATCCGCCCTCGGCCGGGCTCATGGCGAAGCGGCCGGCCTCGTTTTGGGGCGGCTCGGCCGCGGGAGCTTCGGCCCGCGCGCCGCCCGCGGCGAGAGCAACGGCGAAAAAGGAGGTGAGGTAGGTGACGCGCATCGGCTCCGGCCAAGTTACAGAGGTCCGCCCCCTCGAGGCCCCGGTCGGATGTGGCGAGCGACGCGGAGCGCGTCAATAGCGGGCTTCCGGCTCAGCGTCCGCCTCTCGGCCGCGAATAGACGCCCGTTCGACCTCCCTCGAACCGCCGCGACAAGCTGCCTCGCGTGACGGCGAGCTCGAGCCGGTCGAACTTCATCGGATCGTCCATGCTCGTCTGGAATTTCGAGACGGTGAGCGTGACAGCATCGCCCTTGCGCGACCAGCAGCCGGAGGCGAGTTCGTCGAGCGCGCCATAGGCGAGCATATATTCGAAACGCCCGTCCGGGCGCAGCAGCAGCTCGGAGCCGACCTCCATCACCCCGCTCAGATAATAATGGCCGGCGAGCGAAGCGTCGGCCTTTTCGCAATCCGCCGCCTGGGCCGCTCCGCCCGAAAGCAGCGCGGCAGCGAGCCGAGCCGCGCGCAAGCGCGATCGCGGATATGGAGCGAGCCAAAAGGCTCGCGGTCCAGAGCGCGCATTGGACCGCGAGCCTTCGGACTCGCATCGGCGCCGACCGATCCGAAGCCTTATCACTGCGCGTTCTTCATGGCGGAGGGCAGCATCGCCGGATCCTCCTCGATCAGCTTCTCGAGGCTGCGATTGTCGATCGGCTTGGCCGCCGCCGTCGAAACCGGCCGCGCCTCGAGGCCGGTGCTCGCGGAGAGCCATTCGCGCCATTGCCCAGGACTGCCGTTGAACGTGTTCTGGTCCACGGCGACAGGGATTCCAGGCACATGGCCATCCGACCGATATTGCCAGAAGGTCCATTTCCGGTCGCCGTAGCGCACCGCCGGATGATATTTCGTCGAGCGCACCCAGATCGGATATTCCGCCAGCGCGCCCGAATGCAGGATCGCCTGATAGAAATCCACCGAACTGTAGATGACCGGCTTCTTGCCGTAGTGGCGCTCCAGATCCTCGAGCATGACGCGCATGTCGCGCAGCACTTCCTCGCGATAGAGCGTGCGCTTGCAGGTCCGCGAGGTCGGCGTCGCCTCGACGTCGAGCACGGGCGGCAGCGCATCCGGCTCCACGGGCACGACGGTTTTGAAGAATCCCGTCTCCTCGTGCGGCGGCCGGCACCAATAGACGAAATGATAGGCGCCGCGCGGAATTCCGGCCGCCTTGGCCGCCGCCCAATTGCGCTGGAATTTGGAGTCGAGCGCGTCGCCGCCCTCGGTCGCCTTGATGAAGGCGAAGCCGACGCCGGCCTCCTTCACCGCCTGCCAATCGATGTCGCCCTGATATTTGGACACATCGACGCCATGCACCGAGAATTCGGCGCTGCGCGTCGCCGGATAGGCGTGGAGCTCCGATTCCGGCACCGCATAGGCGAGATAGGTCGGATCCTTGCGCGCATTGACGAGCGGCGCGCTGGTCGAGAAGCGCGGGCGGCCGCTATAGGACGGGTCGACGGCGCTGCCGCAGCCGGCGAGGGCCGTCGAGAGGAGGACCGCGGCGGCGGCCGCGAAAATGTCGTTCGATCGCATTGCGCGAAAATATCCCGCAAGCCGGTAACGAAGCGTTAATTCCCCCCGCCTGCGCGATTCGCCCCCGGCTCGGGCGCGCGACTCAGCCGAGACGGAACCATAATGTGGCGATGGTCAGAAAGGAACCATAACCGACAACGTCGGTGACAGTGGTGACGAAGGCGCTGGAGGAGACCGCCGGATCGATCTTCCAGCGCTCCAGCAGCATGGGCACGAGAATGCCGCCCAGCGCGCCGGCCGCGAGATTGGCGAACATGGCCAGCGCGATCACCGGGCCGAGCCCGACATTCTGAAACCAATTGGCCGCGACGAGCCCCGTGAGCAGCCCGAAAGCCGCGCCATTGAAGGCGCCGGTCGCGAGCTCGCGCAGGATGATGCGGAGCGCGTTGGAGCGCGAGAGCTCGCGCGTCGCCAGCGCCCGGACCGTCACCGTCATCGTCTGCGTCGCCGAATTGCCGCCCTGGCTCGCCACGATCGGCGCGAGCACGGCGAGCGCCACCATCTGCTGGAGCTGAGATTCGAACGCTTTCAGCACGCTCGAGGCAATGAAGGCGGTGCCGAGATTGACGAGCAGCCAGACGAAGCGGCTCTTGACGATCCACCAGAAGCTGTCGGTCAGCTCTTCGTGCGGATTGACGCCGCCGAGCGCCTTGATCTCCTCGGAGGCGGCTTCCTGGATCACGTCGACGATATCGTCGATGGTGATGACGCCGACGAGCCGCTCCGCCTCGTCGACGACCGGCACGGAAACGAGATTGTAGCGCTCGAAGAGCCGCGCCACCTCCTCCGTGTCGTCGCCGAATTGCACGCGGCGGCGGTCCGCCTGCATGATCTCCTCGACGCGCGTCTTGGGATGGGCGCGCACCAGCGCGTCGAGAAAGACAGTGCCGAGCAGGCGATAGGCCGGATCGACGACGAAGACCTCGAAGAAGTTGTCCGGCAGCTCGTCGGGCTCGGTCTCACGAAAGAAATCCAGCACCTCGCCCGCCGACCAGAAGGGCGGCACGGCGATGAGCGTCGTCTGCATCAGGCGGCCGGCGGTGCCCTCGGCGGCCTCGAGCGAGCGGCGCAGCACGATGCGCTCCTGCGCCGGCAGCGCCTCGAGAACCTGCGCCTGCTCTTTGGGCTCGAGCGTCTCCAGAATGGCGACGGCGTCGTCGCTCTCGAGCTCGCGCATCGCCTCGGCGAGCGTCGCGACCGGCAGCTCGTCGAGAATATCCTCTCGCGTCGACTCGCCGACCTCGGTCAGAGCGGCGAAATCGAACTCGTCGCCCATCAGCTCGACGAGGCGCGGACGCTCCTCATGCTCTAGTAATTCGATGAGCGCGCCGAGGTCCGCCTCGTGCAGCGGCGTGACCAGCTCCCGCACATGGCCCGAATCGCTCTGGGCGATGGCCTCCCCTACCGCGGCGACGAAATCGGCGCGCGGTTCGCCCGTGTCCTCGTCGCGAAAATTTCCTTCCGCAGGCGCCGATTTTTCATGGTCTTGCGACATATGGGGGCCCTGATCGATGCGCGAGGGGGTCCGCCCGGCCGGCGAGACCGGGACAAGGGCTCCCATAACGCGCCGCGCCCGGAAAGCAAACCGCCGATGCGACTTCTTGCTTCTATCTTTCACCTTTTGACGGCTGTGCTCGCGCTCGGCCCGGCCGCCGCGCGCGCCGCCGAATGCGGCCCGCAGGCGCTGGGCGTCGCGCGAACCATTGCGATCGACGGCGCCGAAAAGCTCGCGCTCGGCCTGCAGACCTATCCGCGCACGCTGGCGCTCGCCGATCGGGAAGTGGTGCTCACCTTCGACGACGGCCCCGCCCATGGTGCGACGGAGCGGGTGCTGGACGCGCTGAAAGCCGAATGCGCGCGGGCGACCTTCTTCCTCGTCGGCGCCCATGCCGCCGAAGCGCCGGCGCTGGTTCGGCGCATCGTCGCCGAGGGCCATAACGCCGGCCATCATTCCTACAGCCATCCCGCCCGCACCTTGCGGCTGATGAGCGAGACCGTGGCGCAGGCCGACATAGAAAAAGGCTTCGAGGCCGTCGACGCGGCAGCGGGCTTCGAAGCCGAGGGGCGGACGCCGCATTTCCCCTTCTTCCGTTTTCCCGGTTTCGCCGACACGCCGGAGCTGGTGCGCTGGCTGGAGGACCGCGGAGTCGCCGTCTTCGGCGCCGATCTATGGGCCTCCGACTGGCAGGAGATGACGCCGCGGGCCGAGCTCGAACTGGTGATGTCGCGGCTCGAGGCGGCGGGAAAAGGGATCGTGCTGTTCCACGATCCGCGCCCCTCCACGGCGGCGATGATGCCGGAGTTTCTGCGCGAGCTGAAAGCGCGCGGCTTTCGCCTCGTTCACATCGTCCCCGGCGCGGGGCCGACCCCGATCTCCCACGCCAAGCCCGGCTGGACCTCGGCGACCGAGGCGATCATCGCCAAGACGCTCGGCCCCAAGGGCCTGCGCAGCGAGCCGCAGGAAGAAGGTCGGGGCGTCAAATCGCAGTGAAGGCGAGGGCGCCTCAGCGCAGCACGCTCAGATCCGCCCGCGGTCGCAGGCGTAGAAGCCCTTTGCGCCCCAGCAGGGCCCGGTCTTATAGACATTGCCGAAATCACGGTCCTTGAGCCGCGCGGTCCACACGCGGCCCTGGCGCAGCTTTATCGTTAGCGGTCCGTCATCGATCTCGAAGATCACTTCCTTGTCCTTGTCGCGCAATATGCGGCAGGGCTTGCCGATCACGACGCGGCCGTCGATCTTCACGAAGCAGCGCGCCTCATATTCGTCGAGCCCGGTCGACGGCCCGGACGATGCCGCCGAAGGCGCCGGCTCCTGGGGCGGCGGCTGGGGCGGCGGCTCGACTGCTTCCGCCTGGGCCATCGGAGCGGGCGCGGCGGAAGGCGAGGCCGCGGGCGGCGGAACAGGGGCTGGAGCGGCGGTGTGCTCCGTGACCAGCGGTATGGCGAGGGGCGCGACGATCGGCGGCGCATTGTCGAAGGAGGTGCGCGGCTTGGCGGAAAATTCCCCGAGGGCGGAGGCCGGATAGCCGAGATCGCCCGCGCCGGCCGTCGTGGCGAGGCCGACGCCGAAAGCGGCGCCGAGCAACGGGAATCCCAACCTCATGCCCAGTCTCCTCGCCGCGTCGGCCACGGGAATTGGCCGCCGAAAGTTTCGCCTCGATGGGCTTTCGAGGGAAGAGCCATGCCCGACGCGCGGCGCGTCTCGCCTATCCCACGGGCCTCGAAGGCGTTTTTCTTGCGTGAGCGTGACGGCGAAAAAGGGCGCTTGTTCGGCGCCGGAAGGGCCGGCCCGTGTTTCGATTGCGTAAGTCGCGGGCGCGCGCCGTCCGGTCAGGCCGGCTCAAAGACGAATTGCGCGGAAATCGTCTCAGGCCGAGGCGGCGGGCTTGGCCATTTGCGCCGCGCGGGTCGCCTGCTCGCGGCTCGGCACCATGACCCAGGCCTCGCCGTCCAGCACCACCTTGCCATCGACGAGACATTCGCAGTGCAGGCGCGCGCGGCGGCCCTTCTCGATCAGCTCGACGATCTCGACGACGACATGGATCACGTCGCCGATCTTGACCGGCGCGCGGAAGTTCAGCGTCTGCGACAGATAGACCGCTCCCGGACCCGGCAGATACATGCCGATGACCGTCGAGATCAGCGAGGCCGTATAGAGCCCGTGGACGATGCGTTCGCCAAAGCGCGTCTTGCTGGCGAAATGGTCCGACAGATGGATCGGATTGCGGTCGCCGGAGAGATCCGCGAAGGCGATGACGTCGTCGTCCATGACGGCCTTCATCAAGGTCTCGCGCATTCCGATGGCGAGGTCTTCGAAATAATAGGTCTTGAAGGGCGTCGACATGGATCCGGTCACCGGCCTTAATCGCCCAGGCGGCAGAGGCCGCTGGGCCGTTTCCCCATCTACCACACCAGAAACGGCGCAAATGCAACCGGTTTGACTCCGGCGCCCGCCAGAAGCGCGCCCATTGCGGCCGCGTCCAGCCGGCGTTCCGGCGGCGGATAGAGCTCGTCGCGATGCACGCCCTCGGTCAGAAACAGCGAGTCGAGGCCGGCGCGAGAAGCCCCCAGCAAATCCGTGGCCACGCCATCGCCGATGGCCAGAACGCGGGCGGCGGGCGGCGCCGCGCCCGCGAGCTCGGCGATGCGGCCGAGAGCGGCGGCGTAGATGGGCGAATAAGGCTTGCCGGCCATCACCACCTCGCCGCCCAGCGCCGCATAGCGCTCGGCGAGAGCGCCCGCGCAATAGACCAGCTCGCCGGCGATGCCGACGACAATGTCCGGATTGGCGCAGAGCATGGGAAGGCCGCGCTCGCGCATGAATTCAAACGTCTTCGCATAATCGTCGGGCGTCTCGCGCCTTTCGTCGATGAGCCCGGTGCAGACGACATAATCGGCGTCGCCGAGCGGAACGCGGCGGAATTTTCCACCGAGCAGCCGGTCGGCGGCCTCGAACAGCCCATTGTCGCGCGGCGGCCCGAGATGGTGACAAGCCTGGCCGCGCCGCGCCACCATCTGCTCGAGCGTCAATTGGCCGGCGCTGACGAGATCGTCATAAGCCACACGCGGCAGGCCGAGCCCGTCGAGCTGGCGGCCGACCTCGTCGCTCGGCCGCGAGGCGTTGGTGACGAGGGCCACCCTGCCGCCCCGCGCGCGAAATTTTTCCAGCGCCGTCGTGGCTGCCGGAAAATGCGAGCGGCCGTCGATGAGCACGCCCCAGACATCGCAAAGGATCGCGTCATAGCGGCCTTCGAGCTGCGACAAGCCGGAAATCTGCGGTGTGGCGGCGGCCGCCTCGGCGGGTGAGGACATGTGTCGCCCCGCCCTCAGAACCGCGCCAGCGCAAAAGCCGCCGCGTGAGCCTGCGGCGCGATCTGCGCGAATTCGCCCGAGGCCTCGTCGAGGACCAGAAGCCTGCCGTCCATCACGCCGAAATAGGCGCCGTGGAGGGAGAGATAATGGCGCTGCTCGAGCGTCGCGATCCAGGGGAAGCTGCGCAGATTGGCGACGCCCTGCTTGATCGATTCGAAGGCGAGCCGCTCGACGTAATCAGGCGTGACGGGGTCGGGAATGGCGCCGGCGCGCTCGGCCGCCGGGGCGAGCAGCTTGATCCAGCTGCCGATGAAATCGCCGGCGGAGAGCGGCCGCGTATAGGGGTCGACCTGGCTCTCCGCATAGGCGCGCACGCCGCCGCATTGGGCGTGGCCGAGGATCACGAGATGATTCACCTTCAGCGCCATCACCGCATATTCGAGCGCGGCGGAGGTGCCGTGATAGTCATTGTTCGGCGCATAGGGCGGCACGAGATTGCCGACATTGCGAATGACGAAAAGCTCGCCGGGCCCGGCGTCGAAAATCGCCTCCGGCGCGACGCGCGAATCACAGCAACCGATCACCATCGTCCTCGGCTTCTGGCCCTGCTCGGCCAGCGTGTGGAACCGCTGCTGCTCGCCGCGAAACCGCCCGGCGAGAAAGGTCTCGTAGCCTTTCGCGAGATGGGCGGGAAGAATGTCGCCGGGCTGATCTATCGGGCCGGCATCGGTCATATTCGCTCCTCGAGACGGCCGGGCGATGGCGCGCCGGCGGCCGCTCCTTTATTGTGGAGCTCGACCGACGAGGCAAGGGGAGAAAAAGAGAGCCATGATTTCGCGACCGCGACGCAGCGTGCTGGCCATGCCGGGTTCCAACGCCAGAGCGCTGGAGAAGGGCAAGACGCTCGCAGCCGATGTGCTGATGTTCGAGCTCGAGGACGGGGTCGCGGAGGCCGCCAAGGATGTCGCGCGCGAGCAGGTCGTCGCCGCGGTGAAGGGCGGAGGCTATGGCTCCCGCGAGATCATCGTGCGCGTGAACGTCTTCGATTCGCCCTGGTACGCCGCCGATATAGCGGCCGTCGCCGCCGCGGGGCCCGACGCCATCGTCATCCCCAAGGCCAATAGCCGCGACGATATTCTGCGCGCCGCGCGCGATATGAAGGCCGCCGGCGCGCCCGCCCATACGACGCTCTGGGCGATGATCGAGACCCCGCGCGCACTGTTCGACATAGAAAAAATCGCCGGCGCCGCCGAGGAGGCGCCGCTTTCCGCCATGATGCTGGGGCCGAACGACATCGCCAAATCGACGCGCGCGCGGCTGACGCCCGGCCGTCCGGCGCTGGTTTCCTGGCTCTCTTCGGCGGTGCTCGCCGCGCGTCTGCACAATGTCGATATCATCGACGGCATCTACAATGACTTCAACGATCTAGAAGGGCTTCGCCGCGAGGCGGAGCAGGGCCGCGATCTCGGCATGGACGGCAAGATGCTGATCCATCCGGGCCAGATCGCGACCGTCAACGAGGTCTTCGCGCCCTCGCCGGCCGAGATCGAATTCGCGCGCAAGATCGTCGAGCTGTTCGACGCGCCGGAGAATGCGGCGATCGGCGTCGCGCAGATCGACGGCCGCATGGTGGAGCGGCTGCATCTCGACGGCGCGCGCCGCACGCTCGCGCTATCGGGCGCCGCGGCCTGACGAGCAGCGTTTCGAAGGAAGCGAAAGCGCCCCTCCCAAACCCTTTTGGGAGAGGACTGCGGAGGGGGCCTTTCCCTACCCTGCGCTTTCGCCGATTCGCGCCACTCGTCGAGCGGACGGAAATTCCCGGCGCGCCGAGGCTGGAACGAAACGGCGGATGTTTCGCGGAATGGCCGCCTCGTCTATAAGGGGCTGCGGCGAGGAGCCCCCGACACATGGCGCAGCACGACAAAGACCCCGCAGCGGATAGCCACGAGGCCTCGGAAACAGCGGCCGGAGACGTCTGGACGACGACGAGCGTCGATCGTCCGGTCGAGTCCGAGCACGCTGAGCCGCAAGCAAATTCGGCGCCCGTGGGCGAGGCCGCGCCTGCGCCGAAGCCGCGCCGCAAGAACTGGCACCGCTTCACCCTCTTCGCGGCGACGCTCGGCCTGCTCGCGACTGCGGGGGCGATCGCCGCCTATCGCTTCCGCGATAAGCACGAGAAGCTCGCGGCTTTCGCCACTGTGGTGGACGAGGCTTTCGCGCGGCCGGAGAAGCTCGTCTCGGCGCTGCGCGAAAACGTCGTGAAATGGACCGGCAAGCCGGCGAAACCCGCCGAGATCGCGAAAGCCCCCGCGCCGATCGATCTCGGCGAAATCAGCGCGACTCCCGCTCCGAAGCCGGCCCCCGTGGAGGCGAAGCCGCCGGAGCCCGTCCCGTCGCCGCGCTCGGGCGACCGCTTCACCTTGTCGTCGCCCGGCTCGACGCCTGCGCCCACTCCCGCCCCTTCGCCGGCCGCCCCAGCGCCGGTCGCGGCTCCCGAGCCGCCGGCCAAACCCGCGGCGGAGGCGAAACCCGCCTTCGCGCCCTCCAGCGAGCAGACGGAGGCGCTGACCCGGCGCGTGGACGAATTGGAGCGAATC
>Ga0265328_10000229_pt1 | contig 25756 bp, 30 predicted proteins | sample 41624metaG_FD_202086 | JGI IMG/M metagenome (GOLD analysis project Ga0265328, IMG submission 202086) | Rhizosphere microbial communities from Carex aquatilis grown in University of Washington, Seatle, WA, United States - 4-16-24 metaG | ecosystem: Host-associated > Plants > Roots > Rhizosphere...
TCCGGCTCCGCCGTCCCGCCGCCGCGCGCGCAGGCCACGGCGGAAGCGCCCAAGCCGGCGCCCGCCGCGCCGGACAGCCCGGTCGCTCCCAAACCGACGCTCGACCTCAATGAGCAGCCGCAGGCCGATGCGCAGGCGGAGGCGCAGGCCGACGCGATCGCCGGCCAGGCGACCGACATCATCGCTCGTCCCGTCGCCAAATTGCGCGGACAGGGCACTTGGGCGGACGGGCTGAAGACGCTCTCCGACGCCATCGCCAATGTGCGGATCGCCGCCTCCAAGGCCGGCCTCGCCGTGGACGGACGTCCGCTCGTCGCCTTCACCGAGACGGATGACAATGGCTTCCATTTCGAGGCGATGCTGCCGCTCAGCAAGGCGCCCGAGGGCAAGGCGAAGCTCGACCACGGCGTCGAGATCGCCGCCTCGCCCGCCGGCAAGGCGCTGAAATTCCAGCACCGCGGCCCCTATGAGGAGATCGACTCGACCTATGAGGCGATCACGGCTTTTCTGGACGAGAAGGGCCTCGACACCAAGAATCTCTTCGTCGAGGAATATCTCACCGATCTCAAGACGAGCGACGACGACGGGCTCGAAGTGGATATTTACGTGTTCTTGAAGTGAGGATCAGGCGCGGTTCGCTTTTTCCAGCGCTCGCAAAGCGGTCGAAATCGGCAGGAAAAACGTAGAACGTCTGACCGAGAATGCGAGAAAGCCGAGGCTTCGATAGAAGGCCTCGGCGCTTTCGTCCTTCGCCTCGACGACGAGCGCGACTATCGCGGGATCGGCCCTCGCCGCTCGCACGACGGCGTCCATGACCATTGCGCCGGCGAGCCCTCGCCGTCGAATTTTCACATCGACCGCGAGCCTGCCGATCAGTCCGGCTGGAATGACGCCGTAGCGCGGCAATTTTTTCGCGAGCTCGGGCGGCAGCTCCGTGAGCGGCAGGCTGGCGGCGGCGAAAGTGTAATAGCCCGCGACGGCGCCGGCGTCGTCGAGCGCGACGAAGCAATTGCTGACGCGCCGCTTCACATCCTGAGTCGCGAACTCTCGAAGATAGCGATCGAGCGGTTCGACGCCGCAATGCAATCCTTCCCGATCACGGGTCGAGTTCAGCGACTCGATACGAAATTCCGCCGTCACCGCGACGCCTTGACGAGCCGGCGATAGGCGTCGGCGGCGCGCTGCAATCCGGGCGACGGCGCGGGCGGATCGAGAATCGCATCGGCGAAAATTCGCTGATCTTCGACCGAAAGACGGATGATCTGAGTTTCCTCGATCGTGCGCAGCGCCGCTTCTTGCGCGGCGACGACCACGAAGTCGCTGACGCTGCGGCCTTGGATTTCGGCGGCGCGCTTGATCACAGCCAACGCCTCGGGTGCGAGACGCGCCTCTAGCCTGGCGGTTCGGTTGTTTTCCATGCCCATCACGCCCCCGGTCTATCGATTGAATATGTACGGAGCGTTGCCGGACAAATCAGCCTCCCTTCCCCTGCTCCTCCGGGCGATATTCCAGAATGTCGCCCGGCTGGCAGTCCAGAACCTCGCAGATCTTCTCCAGCGTATCGAAGCGAATGCCCTTCACCTTGCCGGATTTCAGCAGGCTGACGTTCTGCTCGGCGATGCCGATGCGTTGCGCGAGGTCGCGCGAGCGCATCTTGCGCCGCGCGAGCATCACGTCGAGATTGACGATGATCGCCATGTCCGCTCACACGAATTGCGCGTTTTCGCCGGCGATGTCGGCGGCCGTCTTGAAGATATGCGCTATGGCGATCAGCATCAGCAGGAAGATGACGTTCAGCAGATCCTCGAGCCTGATATAGCCGTGATGGCTCTGCTCGAAGGGGAGATGCGAGGCGATCGCCAGAATGACGGCAGAGCGCATCACCACATCCAGAAGCACTGTGCAAAGCCCGATGAAGCCGGCGCGCCGCAGCCATAGCGCCGCCTCCGCGGAGAAGACGCCGCCCTGCAGATAGAGGCTGAACACCCGCCACAGGCAGAAGCAGATTACGGCGGCGAAGACCCAGACGACGAGGCTAAGCGCCGTGGCCGCCGCATATTGACCTTGCGATGCGCCGGAAACGTCGATCTGCAGCAATTCGCGATAATGGCTCTCGACCTTTCCGCGATCGGCCCAGAAGGTCAGAATCGCGAGGAGGTCCGCCCCGGCGAAGAATATGACGAGCGCGCGGATCGTCTGGCAGATCCAGCCGATGCGCGCCCGCAGCGCCGAGAGACGCGGATCCTGAAAAGCGGCGATGTCAGTCATGCAATTCTCCTTTTCCGTCGCGCGCGGCGATGGCGGTCCTGCGCGATATAAATAATTTGACACATATTAATTTTAATGTCAAATATTAAAATATAGTCGAATAACAGGAAGCGATCCATGACCCGCCGCCTCACCCCTCTCGCGCTCGCCCTCTCACTCGCTCTTTCCGCCTGCAATGGCGCGCCTCTCGTCACGCAATGGAAGCTGCGCTCCTATGATCTTTCGACCGCCGATGTCGCGCCGCTGCGCATCGCTCTGCGCGCGCCGGAATGGCTCGAGCCCATGCCCGCCGGCGCGCGCGTCGTCGCGACCTATTGGCGTGACGGCGAGGAGGAGGCGAAACATGTGCTGACGATCCGCCTCGTCTCCGCCGCGCATGAGGGGGATCGTCCGACCCTCGCCGGACTCGACGCGGCCACGGGTGGAAAGCTCGCGATTTTCGAAGCCGATCGCCGCGATCTCGCCGCCGTCCGCGCGGCGCAGGAGGAGGGAAAGCGCTGGCGCGAGAGCGGCGTGAAATCACATGGCTCACTCGATCTCGAGGGCGGCCTGTTCTGCCGCCGCGCGGAGATTCCGAACGGACCGCTGCTCGTCGACGTCTATGTGCATGCGGATGACGTGCTCGGCTGGCTGCCTCTGCTGCTCGGCCATGACGCGCATCCGGCCGGCGCGGACGAGAAGAAGCTCGCCGATTTCATGCCGCCCTGCGCCGCCGCGCCGGCGAACCTCTCGGCCAAGGCGCGGAAATAGCCTATAAATTCCGAGGCCGTCCGATCTTGCTGGCGTCCACCCCCTCCGAAGCGATATGATTGCGCGCATACTGCCCACGGGCAGGGCTGGACACCCAAGTCAATGAACGGCGACGAGCTTTCCGTCGGCTTCGAAATCTTCGAGATCATCTGGATCGATCTGCTTCTCTCGGGCGACAATGCGATCCTCATCGCTCTCGCCTGTCACAAGCTCCCGAAACAGCAACGGCGATGGGGCATATTGCTGGGCGCGGCCGGCGGCGTGCTGCTGCGCATCGCCTTCGCCTTCGTCGTCATTCAGCTGATGGGCATTCCAGCGCTCAAGGCGATCGGCGGCCTCCTGTTGCTCGGCGTCGCGACCAAGCTGTTGATCGACGAGACCGAGCATCACGTCGAGGCGAAAGAGGATTTGTGGGGCGCCGTGGCGGCCATCATCATGGCCGATGCGGTGATGTCGCTCGACAATGTCATCGCCATCGCCGGCGCCGCCCGCGGCGCCATGCCGCTCATTATTTTCGGCCTGGCCGTCTCGGTGCCGATCGTCGTCTTCGGCGCCGGACTGCTGATGCAGGCGTTGTCGCGCTTCCCCATTCTGGTCTGGGCCGGCGCCGGCCTGCTCGGCTGGATATCTGGCGAGCTCATCGCCGGCGATCCGGTGTGGGAAAAGTTCGGCTGGACCGCGCCGGAGCATTTCGAGCTCGCCGCCTCTGTCGCCGGCGCCGCTCTGGTGCTCGCCGCCGGCTGGATCGCGCTGAAGCTCGAGGAGCGCGCCGAGGCTCGGAGCAAAGCCCAGGGCGGAGGCTGAGTCCCGTGGCGCTCGCGCTGCTGAAATGGGCGCTGCTCGCCATCGTCGCGACCTATATCGTCGCGGCGGCGGCCCTCGGCCTATTTCAGCGGCGCCTGCAATATCTGCCGGACATGCGCAATATCCCGCCGCGCGAGGCGGGCCTCGAGGGAGTCGAGGAGCTGAAGCTCGCGACGTCGGACGGCGAGACGATCGTCGCCTGGCATGCGCCGCCGCGCGCCGGCCGCCCGGTGCTCCTCTATTTCCACGGCAACGCCGGCGCCCTCGTCGACCGCGTCGCGCGCTTCCGCTTTTTCTTGGCCGAGGGCTATGGTTTCCTCGCCATCGCCTATCGGGGCTATGGGGGCTCCAGCGGAGCGCCGACCCAAGAGGGCCTCATGCGCGACGCCGAGGCCGCCTATGCCGCCACCCGCGCGCGCGGCTATGAGCCCGCTCGCATCGTGCTGGTCGGCGAATCGCTCGGCTCCGGCGTCGCGACGCAACTCGCAGCACGGCGAGAGGCGGCGGCGCTGGTGCTCGATTCGCCCTTCTCCTCGGCGGCCGACGTCGCCGAAACGCGCTATGGCTTTCTGCCCGTGCGCTGGCTGATGCTGGATCAGTTCCGCTCCGACCTCGCCATTCGCGACGTGCGCATGCCGGTGCTCATCGTCCATGGCGATAAGGACGGCGTCGTGCCGATCGCGCTCGGCCGGCGGCTGTTCGAGCTCGCCAATGAGCCGAAGACATTCGTCCTCGTGCCAGGCGGCCAGCATCTCGTCATCGGATTGGCGGATGTGTTTCCGCGCGTCGCCCGCTGGGTCGACGCCGCGCTGTCCGCGCCGCGCCGAATGGAGGCGAGCGACTGAGCGCGTTCAGCCGCGCGAGGCGCCTTGTCTCGCGATCGGCTGCTGCGGATCGAGCGCCAGAGCGCGCTGATAGGATTCATTCGCCTTCTGGCGATTGCCCTTGCGCTCATAGGCGAGGCCGAGCCAAGCCCAGGCCGGCGCGCTTCTGTTGTCGACATTGAGCGCCGCGTTGAAATCCTCGATCGCCTTGTCGTAATTGCCGAGCGTCACCAAGCTCTCGCCGCGCGCCTGATAGGGCGCCGCCGCGAAAGGATCGCGGTCGATGGCGTTGTCGAAATCGGTGACGGCGCGTTGATTGTCGCCGCGCTTCTGATGGATCAGCCCGCGCGCGTGAAACGCCTGGGCGCTTTCTGGATTGAGCTTGATCGCAGAATCGAGGTCGAGCAGCGCCTGATCGAGATTGCCCTGCGCGCGCAGCAGATTGGCGCGGCCGATATAGGCCGGCGCATGATTGGGATTGACGTCGATGGCGCGGTCGAAATCGAGCCGCGCGTGATCGTTGCGGCCCGTCTGGCGGAAGGCCAGCGCGCGATTGGTGAAGGCGGCGGCGTTATTGGGCTCGATCTTGATCGCCTGGGAGAAATCGGCGATCGCCTCCTGGAACTGGCCGATCTTGGCCAGCGCCACGCCGCGCGTGTTGAAAGCCTCGGCGCTCGGATTGCGGCGGACGACGTCGGAGAGCGAATCGATATTGGCGGAGGCGGCGCGGGGATCGGCGGCGTCGGTCTCGGCGAAGCCCTTTCCCGGCGGACGCAGCACGCCGGCGGTCTCACAGCCCGCGAGCGCGAGCAGCGCCAACACAGCGGCGCCCGCGCGCAAGGGCGCGCGGCGGAAAAATGCAGGGGACGTCCGGCGAACCGCCGAGCCGAGCGGCAATTCCATTCCGTCCGACCTCCTCGAACAAAGTCCTGAAAGCGCCTGACGCGCGATGACGACGATCTATACCGGGCAATTCGGCGAGAATTCGACCGCGCGCCCGCTTTGGGCGCTCAGCGGCCGCCGACGGCGGGCTTCGGCTTCATCGGCAGCAGGCCTTCGCGCTGCAGCTTCTTGCGGGCGAGCTTGCGCGCGCGGCGCACGGCCTCGGCCTTCTCGCGGGCCCGCTTCTCCGAGGGCTTCTCGTAATGGCCGCGGAGCTTCATCTCACGGAAAATGCCTTCGCGCTGCATCTTCTTCTTCAGCGCCTTGAGAGCCTGGTCGACATTATTGTCGCGGACGAGAACTTGCACGAAGCGATCCTGTTTCTAGGGGCGGCGGCGCCCCGGTTGGAGACGTTGCTGCGAGTGAGAATAGACAGTCGGGCGCTGACGGAGCGCCTGGACCCGTGGGCGGGGAATTAACAGACTTGCCCGGCGTTGTCCACAAGGAGCAGCTATGGCGCCGCGGGTCTGCGTATAAGCCGAGGGGCTACGGGGGCCTGTCTCGGGCGCTGGCTTTTCCGATGCGGCAGGGTGGATTTTTGCGGCGGCTTTCGCCACCATGCCGTAAAGCGCGCGTCACGCGGCAATTTCTGGAGACGACATGAACAAGCCGATCACGAGAGGGGAATTGAGCGCGGCCGATGGCGCGGAGGCGATCCGCGCCCGCTATCGTCGCGACGATTCGCCGACCCCGCCCGTCTGGAACGAGACGCTCGATCTTCTGCTCGCGCATCGCTCCATCCGCGCCTATCTGCCGGAAAAAATTCCCGCCGAGACGCTGGCGACCGTCGTCGCCGCCGCGCAATCGGCCTCCACCTCCTCTAATCTCCAGGTGTGGAGTCTCGTCGCCGTGGAGGAAGAGGCGCGCAAGAGCCGCCTCGCCGATCTCGCCGGCAATCAGCAGCATATTCGCGACGCGCCTTTGTTCCTTCTGTGGCTCGCCGATCTCTCGCGGCTCGACAATATCGGCAAGGAGCAGGGCCGCGACGGGGCGGCTCTTCCCTATCTCGAAATGTTCCTCACCGCGGCGATCGACGCCGGCCTCGCCGCGCAAAATGCGCTGGTCGCGCTGGAATCGCTCGGCTTCGGCGGCGTCTATATCGGCGGCATTCGCAACAAGCCGGAGGAAGTGGCGAAGGAGCTCGACCTGCCGCCGGGCGTTTTCGCCGTCTTCGGCATGGCGGTCGGCCGTCCCGATCCGGCCAAGGCCGGCGGCGTGCGCCCGCGGCTCGGGCAAGGCGCGGTGCTGCATCGCGAGCAATATGCGTGGAACGAGGCGCAGCGCGAAGCGGTCAAGACCTATGACGAGAAGTTCCGCGATTTCCAGAAGGAAGCCGGCCTTCCCGAGCAGGGCTGGATTCGCCAGGCGCTCTCCCGCGTTCGCGGCCCCGAGAGCCTCAGCGGCCGCGACCGGCTGAAGGAGGCGCTGCGCGCGCTGGGCTTCGCGTTGAAGTAACGGAAATTTTGCCGAAAGGGCGCTCGACCTCCCCCCCTCGAGGGGGAGGTGGAAACGCCTCTTCCGGCATTCGGCCGATCCGCCCCGGCGCCGGCGATTGCCAAGCGCGACGTGCTTGCCTTATCAAAGCCCCGGCCCATCTCGGGCCGAAAGCGACTTACGCCGACTTGTATCGGCGAGTGGGCGCGTGAGGAGAGCATATGATCGCCGTAACCTTCCCCGACGGGGCGTCCCGTCAATTCGAGCCCGGCGTCTCCGGTCTCGATATCGCCAAGAGCATTTCCCCTTCCCTCGCCAAGCGAACCGTCGCCATGGCTCTCGATGGAGAGCTGCGCGACCTCGTCGACACGATCGACCGCGATGCGAAAATCGAGTTCGTCGGCCGCGAGGATCCGCGCGCGCTGGAGCTGATCCGGCACGATTGCGCGCATCTTTTGGCGGAGGCGGTGCAGGAGCTGTTTCCCGGCACGCAGGTCACCATCGGCCCGGTGATCGAGAATGGCTTCTATTACGATTTCTATCGGTCCGAGCCCTTCACGCCCGACGATCTTCCCGCCATCGAGAAGAAGATGCGCGAGATCGTCGCGCGCGACGCCGCCATCACCAAGGAAGTCTGGAGCCGCGATCAGGCCAAGACTTACTTTACCGCCAAGGGCGAGGCCTTCAAGCGCGAGCTGATCGAGAGCATTCCCGGCGGCGAGGATCTGAAGATCTATCGCCAGGGCCATTGGCTCGATCTCTGCCGTGGCCCGCATCTGCCGTCGATCGGCAAGGTCGGAACCGCCTTCAAGCTGATGAAGGTGGCCGGCGCCTATTGGCGCGGCGACCACAATAATCCGATGCTCTCGCGCATCTATGGAACCGCCTTCGCCAAACAGGAAGACCTCGACGCCTATCTGCATCGCCTCGAGGAGGCCGAGCGCCGCGACCATCGGCGTTTGGGCCGCGAGATGGACCTCTTCCATTTCCAGGAGGAAGGGCCGGGCACGATCTTCTGGCACGAGAAGGGCTGGGCGCTGTTCCAGAGCCTCGTCTCCTATATGCGCCGGCGCCAGAAGGCCGCGGGCTATAAGGAGGTGAACACGCCGCAAGTGCTCGACCGCGCTCTGTGGGAGACCTCCGGCCATTGGCAGACCTATCGCGAGAACATGTTCCTCACCAAGACCGAGGACGAGCGCATATTCGCGTTGAAGCCGATGAACTGCCCCGGCCATGTGCAGATCTTCAAGAATGGCTTGAAGTCCTATCGCGACCTTCCGGTGAAGATCGCCGAATTCGGCATCGTGCATCGCTATGAGCCGTCGGGCGCGCTGCACGGCATGATGCGCGTGCGCGCCTTCACGCAGGATGACGCGCATATCTTCTGCAACGAAGACCAGATCATGGAGGAGGCGTTGAAGATCAACGACCTCATTCTGACGATCTACAGGGACTTCGGCTTCGACGATGTGGTGGTGAAGCTCTCCACACGGCCGGAGAAGCATGTCGGCTCCGATGAAGCCTGGGCCAAGGCCGAGGCCGCGCTCCACAAAGTGCTGGAGGAGCTCGCCGCGCGCGGATTGAAGACCGGCGTCACTCCGGGCGAGGGCGCCTTCTATGGGCCCAAGCTCGAATATACGCTGCGCGACGCCATCGGCCGTGAATGGCAATGCGGCACGACGCAGGTGGATTTCAATCTGCCGGGGCGTTTCGGCGCCTTCTACATCGGCGCGGACAGCGAGAAGAAGACGCCGGTGATGATCCACCGCGCCATGTTCGGCTCGCTCGAGCGCTTCACCGGCATATTGATCGAGCATTACGCCGGCCATCTGCCTTTGTGGCTCTCGCCGCTGCAGATCACCGTCTGCACGATCACGCAGGACGCCGATGATTACGCGCTCGAGGTGGCGGCCGAGGCGCGCAAGCTCGGCCTCGCGGTCGATCTCGATCTGCGCAATGAGAAGATCACCTATAAGGTTCGCGAGCATTCGCTGGCCAAGGTTCCGGCGCTTCTCGTCGTGGGCAAGAAAGAGGCGGCCGAGCGCACCGTCTCGATCCGCCGTCTCGGCTCGCAGGCGCAGAACTCCGCGAGCCTCTCCGACGCGCTGGCCGCGCTCGCCGCCGAGGCGACGCCGCCGGATGTGAAGGAGGCGTGAGGCCCCGTCGTCGCGAGCGTAGCGACGCGATCCTTCAGCCGCGGTGCGGCCCCTGGATCGCTTCGCCTTCGGCGCGCGATGATGAGTTCTTCACCTCCTCGGCGCGCTGTTAGCTAATCTAGCTAGACCCGTCGCCGGTCGGGCGTTATATTGCGCGCCATGTCCATCACCAACATCCATGCGGCCAAGACCAACCTTTCGAAGCTGATCGACGCGGCTTTGCGAGGCGAGGAGGTCGTCATCGCCAAATCCGGCAAGCCGCTCGTCAAAATCGTCGCGGTCGAGCCAGCGCCAGCCGAATTCGACCGCGAGGCGCTCATCGGCGCGTGGGCAGGGCGGGCGGCGTGGCCCGGATGGGACGAGTGGAAGCAGATGGACGCGGATATAGAAGCGTCTTTCGGCGCGACGGCCGAAAAGGATGCTCCTTGATCCTCGACACTCATGTCGTCCTCTGGTGGATGCTCGGCGAGCCAAGACTTCCGCCCGAGGCTGTCGAAACGATCGCCAAACAGCGCCCACTCTTCGTCAGCGTCGCCTCCGTCTGGGAGTTCGAGATCAAATCGGCCTCCGGCCGACTGCCGGGAAACATCGACTTCCTGGAGGCGGTCGCCGCTCTCCGCTGCGAACTTCTCTCGATCGAGGCGGAGGACGCCGTCGTGGCGGCGCGCCTTCCGCCGCATCACGGCGATCCTTTCGACCGCATGATCATCGCCCAGGCGCGTCGCCGGGGCCTGACCATTGTGACGCACGACCCCGCTTTCGATCGATATGCGACGCCGGTTCTGAGGATTTGACGCATCGCCGTCATAGTGAGCGCGGCGACGCGATCCTTCGGCCGCAGTAGGCCCCTGGATCGCTTCGCCTTCGGCGCGCGATGACGTTTCACCCCGCCCGTTCGATCGTCTCTTCCAGCGTATCGCCGTCGCCGACCTGCGTCTCGAACAGCCGCCGATAGACGCCGCCCTTCAGGCGCAGCAGCTCGTCATGTGCGCCGTCCTCGACAATGCGGCCGTGGTCGAACACCAATATGCGGTCGAGCCGTCGCACCGTCGACAGGCGATGCGCGACGACGATCGTCGTGCGTCCCGCCGATAATTGCTCGATCGCCGCCCGAATATGAAATTCGGACACGGAGTCGAGCGACGACGTCGCTTCGTCCAGCACCAATATGGGCGTCGACGCGAGGATCGCGCGCGCGATCGCCACGCGCTGGCGCTCGCCGCCCGAGAGCTTCACGCCGCGCTCGCCGACCAAGGTCTCGTAAGCGTCGGTGAGACGCTCGATGAATATGTCGGCATGGGCGAGACGCGCGGCTTCCGCCACCTCGTATTGCGCCGCCTCCGGCCGTCCATAGGCGATATTCTCGCCGAGCGGCCGGTGGAACAAGATCGGCTCTTGCGCGACAATGCCGATCGCCTGGCGCAGCGAGGCCTGCGTCGCCGTGGCGATGTCGCGCCCGTCGATGAGAATGCGGCCGGCGTCGAGATCGAACTGGCGCTGCAGCAGCTTGACGAAGGTCGTCTTGCCGGCGCCCGAGGCGCCGACGAGGCCGACGCGCTCGCCCGGCCGGATCGTCAGAGAGAAATTCTCATAGAGCGGCTTGCGCGTGTTCGGATAGCCGAAGGTCACATTCTCGAAGACGATCTCGCCGCGCTTCACGACGAGCGCCGTCGCGCCCGTCGCGTCGACGACGTCCGGCTGCTGCGCGTCGAATTCGACGACATCCTCCATCTCGTTGACGGCGCGCTGCAGATTGCGCACATGCTCGCCTATGTCGCGCAAATAGCCGTTGATGAGCCCCTGTATGCCGATGAGGCTCACCACATCGCCGGTCGTCATGCCGCCCTGCGACCACAACATCAGCCCGCAGCCGAGCAGAGTCGCCTGCATGGCGATCATCACTATCGCCTGCAATAGCCCGACCGTCGTGCCGCGATACCAGGAGACCAGCGTGCGCTTGCGCCATTGCGTGACGAGCTCCGTGAAGCTCGCATCCTCGCGTCCCTCGGCCGCGAAGCCTTTGACGATCTGATTGCCGGTGATCGAATCGGCGAGCCGCGCGCTCACCGCCGAGTCGAGCGCCTGCGAGATTTGCGCCGCAGGGCTGATCCAGCCGAGCGAGAGGCCGACGCCGATCGCCAGAAACAGCGTTATGCCGATCGCCACCACGAGGCCGAGCAGTGGCCAGCGCCAAGACAGAAGACAAGTGATCGCCACGATCACCGTCGCCGCCGGCAGCATGCCGAAGATCAGCGTGTCGCTCAGCGAGTCGAAGGCCCAGACGCCGCGCGTGATCTTGCGCACCGTCGCGCCGGCGAAGGCGTTGGCGTGCCAATCGGCCGAGAATCTCTGCACGCGCGCGAAGGCGTCGCGCACCAGCGCCGCCATCGCGTAGGCGGCGACATGGCAGACCGAGAAGGCGACGAAATTGCGTAGGCAATGAAACAGCGCCACCGTGCCGAGAAACACGGTGAGAGCGGCGAGCGCGGGAGCGAGCTCTCGGCTCTCGCCGGCGACGACATCGGCGAGATGGCCGGAGGCCACCGGCACGAAGACGTCGACGACATTGGAGGCGAGGCGCGCGACGAGCATCGCCGCCAGCAATCGCGGCGAGAGCAGCCAATAGCGGAGCGCGAAGCGCAGCGTTTTCAAATAGGCGGACATGAATCCCGCGGGACGTGCGAACGTCCCGATCCCTTTTTGGCGACGAATGGAAAGCGACGCGGGCTTCGGCGCCCCGTCGCGGCTCGTTCCGGAATGTCTTTCGTGAGAAAGCCGTCAGGGCCGACAGTGTCGGCCGAATGACGCGCGCGAGAGAGCAGCCCGGAATTTTTGTCCCGGGCGCACTGCCTGAATGCTCTAGGCGCGGCCCGGGGAATGACGAGACATGATGAATTTCATCATGGCGACTCCCCGATAGAGTGACGACCGCATCGCCTGTGCGATGCGACATATTGCAATGCAATATGTCGCAATTCATGCGCCCAAAGCGGGGCTCTGTCAACCGAGCGGCGGGGGCCCGCCTCAGGATGATCTAGGACGATAATCCTCTGTTCCCCAATGCAGTAGATGGCCCGCGCGCGCGGGCCCCTGCGCTTCGCTCGCCAATCCATAGTGCAGCGCGAGGCGCTCCAGCGCGATTTTCAGCACCACTTTGGCGGAGCGCTGCGGCCAGCCGCGCTCGCTCTCGACCAGTTCGAGGCCCTTCAAATAGCCGCAGATGTCGGTGAGCAATCCGCCGAGCTCGGGCCCCACGGCGTCGAAGGCGCGGGCGAGGCGCCGGCGCGCGTCGATCGCCACATCGGCGATATTGGCGCCGGCGCCGCCGCCGCGCGCGGAGCCGAGCGCGGCCTCCCAATCGGCGGTGACGCGCTGGAGAATATTGGCTTGCGTCACATCGCGACGAAAACGCTCGCCGGCTTCGATCTGCTCCGGCGCGAGGAAGGGGCGTCCGTCGCGATCCTTGCGGCGGGCGAGCCAGGCGAGCGGGCTCTCGCCTTCATTGACCAGTGTCGGGCGCGCGCCCTCGTCCACGACGCGTGGGGCGAGAGCGCTATGCTGGGCGCGAAACGGATCGGCCTGCGCAGGCGCGGCGAGGCGCCTCAGATGAGCGCGGCCCTCATCCGTCAGATGCAGACGGCGCGCCTCGCCAGCGCCCTCCCATCGCGCCAGCCCTTGCGCGGCCGCCGCTTCGGCGATTTTTTCGGGAAGCCGCGCCCGCGCGACAGTGACGCCCTTGCGCGGCGCGGCGACGACGATCGCGCCGCCGCCGAGACGATCCCGCATGGCCTCTGCTCCGGGCTCGCTCATCGCCTCCAACAGGCGGCGAAGCGCGCGCGCATTGTCCTCGTCTCTATGCCGCTGGCTCGTGCTCATGAATCGTCTCCGGTCGGATGCAGGGTGAAGGAAAGGGCGAGCGCTTCGAGCAGCCGCTTCTGCGCGCAGAGCGCCTTCTCGAGCGCGGCGACGGCGCGATCGAAATCGCCGTCGTCGCGGCGATCCTCTATGCGCGCGCAGGCGTGGCGGACGCTCGCGCGGTCACGCGCCAGTGCGCGTCCGCAGGCAGAGAGGCTCGCGCCGAAAGCAACATGATCGAGATAGAGGGCGAGATGGCGCGCGTCGGCGATCTGCGCGCGGCCGCGGCTCGGCCCGCGCAGCTCGCTGGGGGCGACTCGGCAGGCCGCCGAAGCCGCGGCGACGCAGAGCGCGGAAGTGGGGAATGGGGCGTCTCGTCGGCGGCGCATACTCTCTCGCCTTTGCGGATGTCGTGGCTCACGGCCCTGACTCCGCCGACGCTAGCATGAATTTAATCCTATACAACGGATAAAAAACTTATCCCCGGCACCCTCTCTTCGCCGATGCTCGGGCGCGGGAGGATCGCCATGCCGAGCCAGACATCATCCACGGGAGACCGTCTCACAGCCCCCGACCATTTGCGTTCCGCTGCGCGGGAAAGTTTGCAGATCGCGCTGCGCCAGGCCGCGAGCGCCTATCGCCGCGACGATTTCCTGCGCTCATTCCATCGCCTGCCGCGCGGCGCCGTCGCCGCCGAGACGCCGGAGGCGGCCGCCGCCGTGCTGAAGGAGCTCGAGCGCGCGCTGCGGGCCGAGCGCGCCCGCGCCGGCCATTGGACCTATGATCTCTCGCGGCATATCGGCCTTCTCGTCGCCCATCGCGCCGAGCAGGAGCGCGCATTGCGCCTCGCGCGCGCGGCGCGACGAGAGCGGCGCGCCCGCAAGTGAGCGCCGGCCTTTGTCGGCCAGCGGGATTAGGCTAAAAAAGCCGTTCCATTCGTAGATGCGTTCGAAGGTTCCATTCCCCGTCGGGCGGGCATATCGAGAGACCGACCATGTTCTTGGAAAGGCTGCTCGCTCTGGCGACCGGCGCGATCGTCGCGATTTGTCTCGGCCTGGGACTGGCGATGATGGCGCTCGGGCCGGGCAGGAAGACCGTCGAGCCGGCCCATGAGGCGCCGCTCGCCGAAGCCGCGCCGGCGCCCGAGCCCGTCGCTCCGCGCCTCTCGGCGCGCGCGCGCATCGAGCAGGCGATCACTGCGACGGAGGAATATCGGGCGTTCTTCCAACGCCTGCGTCAGGCTTTTCCGGCCGATTACACGGCCGCCATCGAGGCTTTCGCAGACGAGCGGCAGTCCGGCGGCGTGGAGACGACGAGCGTCGACTTCTATCTCGCCGAATCGGTGCGTCGTCTGCGTCAGGCGCGCGGCGTGCTCGCCGCCAAGGCGGAGCCCGTCGTCCTCGCCCGCGTCTTCGATCTGCAGCTCGACGTTCTGCGCGCCATATCGGCCGAGAACAAGAAGCTCTGCGCGGCCTTTCTCTATGGCGGCGTCGATCAGGATTTTCACAGTTTCGCCGCGCGGCGGCGCGCGCTCGTCGCGGAAATGGCGGTGGTCGGCCTCGAGGCGATCGCGAGTGGCCAAGCCAAACAGCTCGAGCGCTCGTCGCCGAGCGAGGAGGATTTTCGCGCGCTGGAGAAGGCGCTGGCCTCGCGTGGTCTGCGCAAGCCGGAGATCGACTCGCTACTCGACGGCAAGACGCCCGATCCGCCCTTCGACGACAAGAAGACCTGTGCGCTCGGCCAGACCTATCTCGAAGCGTTGCGGGCGCTGCCCGAGCCGATCCGCCTGCGCATCTACGGCCTCGCGGTGGAGCTGATGGCGCGCTCCTGATCGTCTGGCTCGACGGCCTCGCAGACGGGCGGGCGCCGCCATGCGCCATAGCGCCAGGGCGCGAGCGGATGCGCGGTCGCGGGAGTCGTTTGCGGAACCGGATCATAGCCGTCGCCGCCGCCCGGCCGGCAGCGGCAGACACGCGCGAAACCCATCCAGCCGCCGGCCCAGAGGCCATGACGGCGGATCGCCTCATCGGCATATTCGGAGCAACTGGGCAGATAGCGACACTCGCGGCCGATCAGCGCCGAGAGGCTGAGCCGATAGAGCAGGATGAGCGCGCGGGCGATGCGGGTGGGGACAGACTGGAGCATGGCTTTCGGCTTTTCACGTCGCTTTCGACAATTGCTTCCCACACAGGCTGACCGTCGAGAGGAGAAACTGTCAACAGCGGCGATCCGTTTCCGAGCGGCCGTGGGCGGAGCGGCGAGTGCGCGATTCCGTCCGGCCCGAGGGCGTCACGGGAGGGGTTTTTCTTCTAGACGGGCGGGAGGCGCGCGGTGGAAGTCGTGTTTTCGCTCGGCGGGTCGTTTGCTCCCGCGGACGTCCGCCGTCTCGGTCCTCGTCCTATGGCGCTCCCTGACAGGCCCACGAAATTCCTCGCGAATCGCGCCATTGCTCAGGATTGTCCGGGAGGCCCCCGAATCCCGAGACGACGGCTTGACACTCTTGATCGGGGTTGACTATATCCGCCGACGCGCGACTAGAGATGGCGTCGTGGCGGAGTAGCTCAGTCGGCTAGAGCAGAGGAATCATAATCCTTGTGTCGGGGGTTCGAATCCCTCCTCCGCTACCACCGATCCCCCCGACGCCGCGATCCGCATGTTGGGGTAGACGTTGGGGGCGCCCATCAGCAAAGCCAGGCGACCCTGTAGCTCGATCTTGAGCCCCTCCTCGGAGGGCCTGACGATCACCTTCGCAACCAGCTCACGGATTTTTTCCGCCGCCTCCTCGTTGTCCGGGGTCACGCCGCGGCCGAAAACGTCGCCCAACTGCCCGACCAACTCCTCGTAATGCCGTAGCGCGGCCGGGTGCAGGCCGACGATCTTTTCCAGCTCGGGCTGCGTCTCGAGCTCGGCGATCAGCGCCAGCTTTTGCGCCTGAGCCTCCTTCATCCTGGGTCCGAGGACATCGACCGGCACTCGCTCGGTTTCATAGTCCGACCACATCCGGTCGAGAGAACGCTGAACCTCGGCCAGCCTGCTCTCCAGCTTGCCGCGCTGCCGGACTTTGTCCGCCGCCAGCCGTTCCCGCTCTTCCTGGTAGGTGCGCACGAACTCCTTCAAGAGCTTCGGCGCCTTGAGATGCTGTTGAAGACCGGCAAGGACGGCCTTCTCGATTTCGTCGAGATAGAAAATCTTCCGGTTCGAGCAGGTTCCGGCCTCCCGCATCGTCGAACAATGGACCCTGACCCGCCCATGATCGCGATCCTTCATCGATAGCCCGCCGCCGCAGCACCCGCACTTCAGAAGACCGGAGAGCAGAAACTTGGCTTTCCGCTGCTTTTGAGGCGCCTCGAAGGTCCGCTCGGCCTTCCGCTGCTGAGCCGCCTCGAACACGTCCTTGGCGACGATCGCCAAGTGCGGCGCATCTGAACGCTTCCACTCCTCCTGGGGGTTCGAGCGTGAAACACGTCGACCGGTATCCGGATCCTTGATCATCCGCACACGGTTCCACACGACGGCGCCGGCATAGAGCTCGTTGAGAATGATTCCGTGATGCCGCTTCTTGTTCCCGTTGATCGTCGACGGCGTCCAATTGTCCCCGCGAGGCGGTTTCGCGCCTTCCTTGTTCAGCGCGTGGGCGATTTCTCGCGGAGTCTTCCCGCGGACATAATCCTGGAAAATACGGCGAATGACCGCGGCTTCGGATTCGACGATCTCCAATTCGCCCGGCTTGCCGGCCACAGGCCGATAGCCGTACGCTCGACCGCCGGCGTGGCGCCCGTCTCTCACGACGCCCTGCATTCCGCGTCGAACCTTATGAGCCAAGTCTGTCAAAAAAAGCGACCCGAGAAGTCCCCGCACGCCGATCTGAATCTGATCCGCGACTCCTTCGTGAACCGCGCGCAGCTCGACTCCCAGGAAATTGAGCCGCTTCCAAATTCCTGCAAGATCTTCCTGGTCGCGCGAAATACGATCCAACGCTTCGATCAGAATGACATCGAATGCGTCGTCGCGAGCCGCGTCGAGAAGACGCATCAATCCGTCGCGGCCATACATCGAAGCGCCCGAACGCGCTCGATCGTCGTAGACGCCGACGATCTCCAGATCATTGCGTTCGGCGTAGTTTCTGCACACCGCCACTTGGTCTTCGATCGAGCGCTCGTGCTGTAGTTCCGTCGAAAAACGGGCGTAGATCGCTGCGCGCTTCATCGGCCTGCCTCCGCAATAAGGTCACTTCGACCTCTCGGGCTTTCCGATGATCCTCCCGCGCCGCGCTTCGCGCAAGCGCTCGAATGATTTCGACCAGAGAAATTTGAATATCCGAATCGATTTCGACGCTTCCAGCCGACTGGCCGGAGCCTTTCAGCATCTTCGAACTATCCTTGCGCGTCTTGGATTTCGACATGGCGACGAGGATCATTGCAACGAAGATTTCGTGGAGGAAGCAGCCAAAGCCTATGGTCGTGAAATCGGCGGCGGCGGCGCGCAATTAGGATGGGCAATTGTCGCCTTCTGGACCTGCGCTTTCGGGAACACCTGTGTAGTTTCCCGACAGTGGCTCGCCGCGTCGAATGCGTTCATATCGTCTGTCATAGATCCGCGGCGAACATGTGCGGCCGGCCGACGCTTGCCCGTGCCCCTCCGGCAATATATGACTACTGGTAGTCATGTTTGGAGAGAGCTATGAAGGAGCTTCAGCTCAAGGACGCCAAGGCCACGCTTTCCGCGGCAGTCGATCGCGCAGTCGCGGGCGAGCCCACCGTGATTACCCGGTACGGCCGTAAGGAAGCCGTGCTCGTCTCTTTTGAGGAATGGGAGCGCCTCGCTAAGGCGCCGAGCTTCGCCGACCTGCTGCTGGCATTCCCCGGCAAGCCGGGAGACGTGCCCGCGCGTCGCCGCAAGCCCGCGCGCGCCCTGCGCGGCGCCGCGCTCTGACCTTGTATCTGCTCGACACCAATATCGTGTCGACGGATGCGCCGGCCAAGCGCCGCGTCGGCCCGGAAGCTTTCGCGGCTTGGGCGCGCGAGCGCTCCGAGAGCCTCTATCTCTCGACAGTGACCATTGCGGAGATCGAAGCCGGCATCGCGCGCGCGGTCAGAATCGGCGCCGCAACGAAGGCGGAGCGGTTACGCCGATGGCTCGCTGCATTGGAGCATTTCTACGCCGAGCGCATCTTGCCGTTCGGTATCGACGAAGCCCGCAGGGCGGGCACGATCCTCGATCGGGCGCGTGCGCATGAGCCCGGCTTCGAGGACATCGCCATCGCCGCCACTGCCGCCGTGCGCGGCTTCACCGTCCTCACCGCCAACGAACGCCATTTCGCGCCGCTCGGCGTCCCATACGTCAATCCGCTGAAGCAATTGCCTCGATGATCGAGACGGCGCGTTCGAGCTTGCATGCCCCCCTCGTGAAGCGATGCCATCTAAGGCTTCCGGCTACCGGGCGCTGGGTGTTGCCAAAGCCGATCGGCAACTGCCGATGGCTGCTCGGTTGGGCTCCTATAACGCATCTCCTTAACGGAGACACCAAGGTGCCTGTGAAAGAGCGCTACATAGTCCAGGTCGTCCCGGAGGTCGGCGGGGACGTTGCCGATACGCTGTGCGACGTCGAGAACTGCACCACCCGTCGAAATCACAGGCAGCGGCGCGGCGTTTGGCTGCAACTGTTGAAGGAGATCAAACTCCTCGACGATACCACCCATCCCTCCGATGAATACGGCTGCAGTGAAGTTGAAATCCGAAAACATGCGTTCTCGCATCAGCCGCAGGCTCTGTTCGCGATCGCGCCCGATATCATCGGTGTAGGTGACGTTATCGAAGCACTGATTGTCTTCGGGATATTCATCTTTGAAGTGCTTACTTTGGTAAAGCTTGACCCAGCTTCCATATTCGATACCGAGCCCTTCGGCGATGACCCAGATCATCGGCGTGATTGCAGGCTGCCCGCCCCATACGAGCAGACGTCGACCGAGCGTCACATGAACGAGCGCCGACACCGCAGCCGTGATTGCGACCGTATCTGCCGTCTTGGCGTATTGCGGGCCCCGTCTGGGGTCAGGCACGCCCGCAGACAGGAAGACAGCGTCGGTCACGCTTGCCCCTCCCATGCCGCAAGCGTCCACGCTGCCTCCGCGACCCGAATGGCACGAACCACACTGATGTTCTGGTCCAGCCATTTGAGGTGTGCAACCCACTGATCGCGGATTCCAATGTGATCATACACGAGGATCGGCCTTTCGCGCTGATCTGCTTTCATGGCTTTCTCGGCAACGTCGTTGAATAGGTCTGCAGTCGGAATTCCGACGATCGGATAAGCCCAAAGCTTGCTATTGCCCGGTAACCGTAGTGAAATTGCGCGGTGTGCGCCAACACCCTCAACCGCACCGCCGATCCTCTCGACTTCCGCGCGGAGCTTGCCTGTGATTGACATATATCGGGCAGCGATACTGCGGCTTCGTAGGCTCTCAATCGCGAGGGCGATCTGGTCGGCAACGCAATCCACGATTGGCCCGTCGCCACCACTCAGTTCCGCTCGATCCAAATAGATTGTCTCGGCAAAATCGGTGTGCTTGGTCGGAGTATGATCCGGCCAGACCACACGGAGCACATGGATCTCTTTCGCCCGCGCCCGGCCAAGCTCTTGACGCGTCCATTTGCTCTCGAAATAGGTGGGTGTGTCGAGAATGACCATAACATCGGAGTCGCAGAGCCGGTGCCACAGCACGTCCTGGAATGGGTCGCCCGGGTGAATGTCGTGCGTATCGAGGAAGACGTCGAAACCACGCCCGCTCAGCAAGTCGTGGAGTTGAACGGCCGCATTGCGAGACTCCACCCTTCGGTAGCTCACGAACACCCGGCGCTGGCGCCGGAGAAGGCCGACACATTCCAGGAGTGCCACGGCTAGCTCCGTCATCTCAGGATCATCGGCTCGGCGGCGAAGACCATTAGCTCCCTGGAGAAAGGTGGGTATCATGGCACCAAAATCGCCAGCCGCCGGTACTGTTGGGATCACCGGCAGGCTCGAAGCGTTGGCACGACGCGTCAGCTCCCGATCAGCTTGCACCGCGCCGCCGAAGTAGGCCGCCGCGGATGCGGCGTGCCCATCGCGCTCGTCAAAGGAGTTCCCGACCCGGATCATGACGTCGCGACCGATCTCCAACTCGAAGTCGGCAATGAGCTTCGCTATAGCCGCCGCGAGTGTAACGCGGTCGGCATCCGTCACATCACCCAGCAAACCAATCTCATACGTGCTCACGTAGTTTCCTCAGTGCTAATTGCTGGCACGAATGCGGATTGCTTCTTCGATCCATGCTTCAATATTGTTTGTGATTGAGGCATAAACGGCTTTGCTATCGGCTCCGCTCGGGACCTTAAGCGGCGCGACCTCGGCAAGGGTCCGCGTGGTGCCGGTAAAGGTGACTTTCGAAAGTGGATTCATCCCAGCAGCGGATGGAAGACTCTTGGTGTCGAGCAATTTGTCGATACGGATACCCAGGACCCCTCGTTTGTCGTTCCAGCCCTTCGAGATCTCGTGAATGATCCATGGCCGGCTTGCCGTCTCTGCGCCGACTAATACGACTACACAAGTCTTACCTTGCATCTGATCGCCGATCCACTTTTCGATTGATTCATCGCCCTTGCGCTTGACCTCCTCCCAATCATTCGCAGAGCAGAGCGCCTGACCTTCGAGGGAATTTATGTTGCGCACTTGTTGAGTGCGCCAGAAGTCGTTCGCAAAATGAAAGCTGAAGAAGACTCGTCTCGCCATCAGATGCTCCCATATTTGATGTCATCTTTATCGCGACCGAATTTCTGAGAGGTCGAGGCGCGTGCTGAACCGAAATTTTCTGACGCATTGCAGGGGCCGGGTTTAGTCCCCTATGCTAGTTTAGAGCAACCGTCCGAGAGGGGGAACAGGGTCGTAAAGCTCTTTGATTTGGCGCAAGAACTGGGTCTGTCCTCCGTAACTTGGGTGCCGGACGCTGATCACTGGTGCGATATTTACGACGCGGTTGGCTGCGGCAGCCGCATCGTTCCCAATCGCGATGATCCGTGTCGGCCTCAGCAATACGATAAGTGCTTGGAGGACATCCTCGCCAGCACGCCGTTCGCGAGCGTTATGCTGGCGATTCGAAAACGGATCATCCGCTTCGTGAGGGTGGAGCGGAAACACGTTCCACAGAAATATTCTGGAATCGATCTGATCTAGCATGCTCCAGATGACTGCAGCAGTCCTCTCGGCAACCGGCGCACCAATGGTAGGTCGCTGGCTTACAATATCCCAGCGCTTGGCATGCCGTTCGATATGGACATCATCAGTTAGCGCAAGTCCAGTTCGGCGTCCGCCGCGATACCCAAGATCTCGACCGACCCAGATCGCGTCGATTGGCTGTCGCGCCGCATTTTCCACCATCGCCGACAACACCGTTGAGCGACGGTTAGGCGCGTTAGGGTGATCATGAATTTCACAACGATCAACGTAAGGATTGAAGCAATTAGCGAATCGCAAGGCAGCGACGGCATTCACGAAAGGGTGCAGTTTCATTCGATTGACTCAAGCGGCTCATAACGGATTGTGCGGCGTGCTCGATCGCCGACGACCCACCCGCCTTCGGCGGCACGGATTTGGCGGAAGACTGCATAGCCTTCGAGGATCGCCTGTTCCCAAAGCTTGAGTGGGCACTGTGATACCTCATAGCCGTCCACGAACTCACCGATGGTTTTGAGCATACCAAGGGAGACTCGGTCCTGTCCCTCGAAAAAGTTCAACTCCTTCGCTCGAGCGAAAATCCAGGCGGTCACGCCCTCCTCGACCACGATCGCGCGGCCGCCATCTTGTACTTCATCGTAGTCAGGTTTGCTTTTGCGCTTATGTTTGATCAAGGCGCGCATGACAGGCGACCAGTGAAGGATCGCACAATATGCGAAGTGAAATACGTCGTGGAACCGATAGCCATCCGGATCCGCGATATTGTCTGTCAAAGGGTCACCAATGAAGACGCAGTTCCACTGCAGATAGCTCCTGCCGCTGCCCCGTTGGTTGATGCGGATTCTGAAGTTTCGTGGTAGCTGTTCTTCAACTCCGAATTCTGCATCGAAGTCGACCAGATCCACTGGCCTTGGCGCGATGAACGCACCCCTGGCCTTCCGCAAATTACCCCGTGCAACGTCAGCGAATACTAACTTGGTTGCGTGTAGCGCATCGAGATAATCTCTCGCGAATGACACGATTTTCGAACGATCTGGCATGATTTCCAGCAATGCTGCCGCCGAACGCCCAAACCTGAAAAGTGTTGAATCGACCGTGTCTATCGACGTTGGCATTGCTACATGGGCGAATGCCCCTTCGACCATATCGCTTGCAGCACCGATTGTCTTGAAGCGCTCGCCACTCGCTGCCTCGGCAAAAAGTTCATCGAGCGGAATGTTCAGCCGCCTGCAAAGCGCGGCGAGATACCAGAGCGTGTCACCGAATTCTTCTTCAGCGGCCCGCTTAAATCCGGGATAGGCGGATTTCTCCCGAATATGCTTCTTCGCAGTCGACATGATACCGCCGACTTCACCATAAAGGCCTTGCAGGATCGGACTAACGTCTAACGGGTCAAGCACATCCGTGTCGGCAATCTGGACGGCATAATCCGATAATAGAAATGAACCTGTGCTATAGGTGATTCGGTTAGCCACGGAGCGAAATCCATTCTTGTGGCGGCCCTTGATAGCCGCTCACCTCGAAGCCCCGCACCCATTGTTCCAAGGCTTCAACCAACTGCGGATCGTCGAAACAGGATCGGCCAATGCCGCTCTTGCATAGAGGTCTGCCGTCCCGGTCCTGGAGATCATCGGGGAAGGCAGGGCCTGTGCCACCGAAGTAAACGAAATCATTGCTAGCCAGCACGCGGTTTACGCCCGTGTCTCGCGCCACATGCTGGAGGTGGAGGTGGCCATCTTCGTGCGAATGGAATGAATCGCGCTGGCACCATTCGCCGTCAGGCGTGTTACGAAAATAGATGTTATCACCGCAGCTCTGCTTGCGGCTGCCCGAGCGAAAGGGCTTCTTCGCTTCAAAGCGTGCATCCTTGGAATAAGCATCGAATGTCGAGGTTTCGGTCACACGCATGGCGTAAACGAGATGCCCTCCGCGGCTAATTCTACGGTCGTTGCTGGCGCTACCAACAACCCAATCGCCGACCTCGGCCCTGCGCCGTATGTCTGGCTTGCACGTCGCAAGTGTGCAGTAGCCATAGAAGGGGTTCGGTGCGAAACCGCTATCGTAGCGCACCACGTACGAGTAGATGCGAGCCATTAACAAGGATGGCGCTTCAGGGGCACCGGCGAGCAGGGACCGCCATCCGGCTTTTCCCAGCTGTCCTTGCCGTTGATCGCGTCGATGATCGCATCGCCGTTCCATCCGACCATGGCGTCGGCATACTCCTCCAATGCAGCAGGAAGATCGCACTCTTTCTCGCCATGCTCCCATACGCCGATAATCCGTTTACCTTGCTTGGCGGCATACTCAATTTCCCAGTTGACCCACTCGCTGTCCTTTGTCTGCGGCGACACATAACAAATGAACGTGCCTGCCCAATTGATGGCAGGGGCCAGAATCCGCGTCTTGATGTAGTTCGGGTCCGAGGCGTTGTTAAACTTACCGACGTGGATCGATGAGTCGCGGACATCCATACCCTTCGGCGCGAGCAAATATTTTAGCTTTTGTAAGCCCTGATCGTCCTTGTGGACGTGACTAATGAATACATTCTTAGTTTCCGTCATAGCCCCTCCGACTATTTAGCGCGATGCATCGCTCCGCATCACACTGTCCGGCGCCCTCGGCAATCGACAAGCTACTCTCGATTTATCAATCCCAATCGACTTCACGCCTCGCAAAAGCACCGTCCTTATGCTTTCGACCACAAGGTGGATGGAATCTTCCTTTTCAGCCTGCTGGTGCGTCGCCACTTGAAAAGCTCGGACGCGGCACCCGAGCGGACGGCTCAATCGACTCAACCTGAGCTGCATTTTTCATGAAATCATGTCTTCATGCAACCCCACGGGGTGAAAGCGGTAAGGACTCGCATTTGAAGCCTTGCTGTCAAAAACCGCCGACAGAGGCCAGCGGAGCGCCCCATGCCTTCTGTCATCGTTAGCGCTTCTCCGGCGGTCGCTTGATCGATCCTTGTCGACGGGCCATGCTTCACCGTGATCCACGTCATTGCTTGGATCGATTCTATCTTCGAGAAAGCCCCATGATTGCGAAGAAGCTGTCGAGCCTTTGGCTTTTCGTGGCGCTGACCTCCTGCGCCGCAGTCGATTTTAATCAGGCGCGACCGGGCCAATTCTCCGGAAGCGTCTTCGTTATGTGGGTAGGAGAAGGCGATGGGAGCGGCGACGGCAACTTCCTCTTCGTTCCCGATCCGCGCGACCGACTGACTTTTCGTCGCGCCGATCCGAACAGTCATGCGCCCGAGATCCAACCGGGGCTGATGTATACCGATGGGGGTTCGGTTCCGAAGATCGCACAGGTATTCAACGGCTTGTCGCCATGGGGCTATGCGCCTGCCTACATGATCCATGATTGGCTCTTCACCGCTCGCCACTGCATCGTCGACGGCACGAGCAGTGCCCAATACGACCGGGTACGGGATGTCGATTTCGGCGACTCGGCTGTCATCCTCGCCGAAGCAATTCGCGCGCTCGTGGAAGCGCACAAAGTTCAACCAAACGACCTCGCGGGCGGCGCCATCACCACGGCTGTCGACAGCGCGGTCGCACGGCAGTTGTGGGACACGAAAGGGGCATGCGCCTCTGCAAGTGAAACCGCAGGATGTTGCCGCGGCGGAGCAAGCAATCCCGGGCTCCACGACTGGGGCGAATCGCCGGAATTCGTTGAGAACGTTGAGTGAAGATGTGAAGATCGCGCTTGAAGCGGGGAAGAGGTTGCCACTGAAGCCCGTCAAGATCGTGACGAGGATTTCGTTCGGAAAATAGGGGGGCGTCACGGCTAGAGAGTGGCTGGCGAAAGAACGGATCGCCGTATGGTCATTTGACGTCGCTGTCACGGCACCTCGTCGAGAATGAACAACTCTTCGTATGAGAGCCTGGGTGCAGTCTCGGTAGGGGAGCTGGGCAGGCGATCGCCGAACCGTTTTTCTACGAACCGCAGTTGTCCATCGTCGATGCCGATGACAAAATCGCGAGCCTGCCTGACCACTCGATCGTTCACACGCGCAACGAGGTCGTTGGGTTTCAAGGATGCAATCTCGCGGGCGGTCGCAGTGGTGTTGCAAGCAACAAAGAGCTTTCTCGGCCCTATCGGAATTACAAGGTGAGAGTTGTCGTTAGAAAGCCCGTTTGTCATAACAATTGGCCGATCTGACGTAAGAAATGTGTATGAGCTGGGCGGTGACATTATTGTCCATTCCATTCCGTTGAGGTGATTTCCGACAATTTGGCTGTCAATTACCTTCTGAATAAGTAACGCCCAAGCCATGCCCGTCGGGTTTCTTGTCCTATTGCGGAAGAGTCGCTCGAAGGTCGGCGGATCAACACGTTCTCGAAATTCATGCATCGCACGTTCGAGGTGTCGCTTGATCTCACGCGAGAAAGCCAGGACCTCTTCCGGGCTACGGTGAATGAGAGACATCACGAAACGCGACCAACCACTTCTCAAGCGACTGTCTAAATTGATCAACACATCGCGTTCCATCACCGAAATCGCTTGAGCGGCGTC
>Ga0265328_10000231_pt1 | contig 25706 bp, 25 predicted proteins | sample 41624metaG_FD_202086 | JGI IMG/M metagenome (GOLD analysis project Ga0265328, IMG submission 202086) | Rhizosphere microbial communities from Carex aquatilis grown in University of Washington, Seatle, WA, United States - 4-16-24 metaG | ecosystem: Host-associated > Plants > Roots > Rhizosphere...
CCGGTGCGCTGGAACCAGCCGCGCGCCGAACGCGCGGATCGCCGCGCCGACGGCGCCTTGCCACAGCGACACCCAGCCGACGTAACCGAAGCCGCACAGGAACAGCGCCAGGAACGGCATCGACAAGTAGTGCCCGTGCTGGAGCGCGACCACCATCGCGACCGCGAAATAGGCCGCCATGCCGAGCTCGATGAACGGCGTGATCGACTTCGCCGCGCGGTACTTCTTGCTCGACCAGGCCTCGAGCCGGCCGCGGATGCCGTGCTTGGGCGTGCGCACGAACTCGGTCTCGCGGCCGAACAGCGCTTCGAGCACCGCGCGGGTCTGGTTCACGCACAGGCCGATGCCGATCGACATCACCAGCGGCAGCCGCTTGACCACGGACCACTGGCTGCGGGCGGGGGTGCCCGGACTGCGCAGCAGCGCGATCTCGCGCTGCGAGGCGAGGTAGAACGACGCGATGCTGAGCGTGGTGCCGAAGAACAGCGGCAGGTCGATCGTCAGGACCTCGCGCCAGCCGTGGTGCGGGCGCAAGGCCAGGTTCGGAAGCAACAGCAGCGAGAGCACCAGCAGCAGCGGGTAGGCCAGGTTGTTGGTCAGGTGGAAGAACGCCTCCGACTTCTGCGCGAAGGTCGCGTTCTTCGAGCGCAGGATCGTCGGCAGCAGCTTCATCGCCACCTGCACCGAGCCCTTGGCCCACCGGAACTGCTGCGACTTGAATGAAGACATCTCGACGGGCAGCTCGGCGGGAGCGGCGATCTCCGGCAGGTAGACGAAGCGCCAGCCGCGCAGCTGCGCGCGGTACGAAAGGTCCATGTCCTCGGTCAGCGTGTCGTGCTGCCAGCCGCCGGCGTCGGCGATCGCGGCGCGCCGCCAGATGCCGGCGGTGCCGTTGAAGTTGAAGAAGCGGTCGGAGCGGTTACGCCCCGCGTGCTCCATGATGAAATGGCCGTCGAGCATCAGCGCCTGCACCTCGGTCAGCGCCGAGAAGTCGCGGTTCAGGTGGTCCCAGCGGCACTGCACGACGGCGACGCGCGGGTCGAGGAAGTGGTGAATGCTGCGCTCGAGCACGTCGGCCTGGGGCAGGAAGTCGGCGTCGAAGATCAGAATGAACTCGCCCTTGGCCGTGCGCAGGCCGTTCTCGAGCGCGCCCGCCTTGAAGCCGGAGCGGTCGACGCGGTGAACGTACTCGATGTCCAGGTCGGCGTAACGCGCGCGCAGGTCGGCGATCTTGCGCTTGCAGATCTCCTGCGTCTCGTCGGTGGAGTCGTCGAGCACCTGCACCTGGAACCGATCGCGCGGGTGGCGGATCTCCGCGACGGCGTCGAGCAGCCGCTCGACGACGTACATCTCGTTGAACAGCGGCAGCTGCACGGTCACGGCCGGCAGATCGGAGAAGGTTCCGATCGGCCGCGGGCGCTTGTCGCGGTTGCGGTAGTAGAGAAAGACCAGCGACGAACGATGAAAGCCGTAAAGCGCCAGAGCCAGGAGGATGACGAGATAAGTCCCGACGACCAGACCAGCAATTCCCATGAGGCGCAAAATACGCCCGCAATTGTCATTGAATTGTAATTCAATGTGTTTGTTTGCCGCGGCCTCGGGGCGCGTCACCGACGGAGAACGCGATAGAAAGCCCGAATGACAAAAATCGCGGTCTGTTACGAGACGCCGTAGACCGGAAGTAACGCGCCGGAAACGAGTCCATTGTCCGGGCTCGCCAGCCAGGTAATCGCGCTCGCAATTTCTGCGGGCTTGGGCCAGCGATCGTGATGCGCGCTGGGCATGGCGGCGCGGTTGGCCGGCGTGTCGATGATCGAGGGGATCACGGCGTTGACGAGGATCCGGGATCCCTTGACCTCGTCGGCGAGGCACTGGGTCAACGCCACCACCGCCGCCTTGGACAGGCTGTACGCGATCGAGCCGCCGGCGGGAGCCAGCGCCGCTCGCGAGCCGATGTTGATGATCCGCCCGCCACCGTCGCTGATCTGACCGCCGGCGATTGACGCGCGCGTCATGCTCTTGACCGCCTCGCGACAGCACAGGAAGCAGGTCGTCAGGTTCATGTCGATCTGGCGGCGCAGATCGGCGGCGGAGGTGTCGACGAAGGGACCGCCGGCGTAGCCGCCCGCGACCTGCACCGACGCCCAGAGCGGCGGCAGGCGTGCGTAGTACGCGGTCACCGCGGCCTCGTCGGTGAGATCCAGCTCGTCGCGCGCCGGCGCGTGGCAGGTCGCGCCCGCCGCCGACAGCGCCTCGACCACGGCGCCTCCCAGCGCCCCGCCCGCCCCGGTCACCACGATCTGCTTTCCCGCGAGCCCCGTCGTCATCGTGACCGTAATATACCGTTGCGATGCCGACACGGGTGACGTTGATCCGAGGAGACGGGATTGGACCCGAGGTGGTGGCCGGCGCCGTGCGCGCCGTCGAGGCGACCGGGGCCAGCATCGACTGGGAAGAGGCGGCGGCGGGCGCGGGCGCCATCCCCGAGCACGGCTCGCCGCTGCCCGAACCGACGCTGGAGTCGATCCGCAGGAACCGCGTCTGCCTCAAGGGGCCACTGGCGACGCCGATCGGCGGCGGCTACCGCAGCGTCAACGTCGCGCTCCGGCAGGAGTTCGATCTCTATGCCAACGTGCGCCCGGCGCGGACGTTCGCCGGCCTGACCAACCGCTACGACAGCGTCGACCTGATCGTCGTGCGCGAGAACACTCAGGGCGAGTATTCGGGCATCGAGCACTTCATCGATCCAACCAAGAGCGCGGCGGAGTCGATCTCGATCATCACGCGCTTCGGCTCGGACCGCATCGTGCGCTTCGCGTTCGAGCTCGCGCGGGCGCGCGGCCGGCGGCGGGTCACGCTGGTGCACAAGGCGAACATCCTGAAGATGACGTCGGGGCTGTTCCTGCAGGTCGGGCGCGAGATCGCGCGCGGCTACGGCGACATCGAGTTCACGGACATCATCGTCGACAACTGCGCCATGCAACTGGTGCGCGACCCGAGCCGCTTCGACGTGATCGTGACGACGAATCTGTTCGGCGACATCCTGAGCGATCTGACCGCGGGGCTGGTCGGCGGCCTGGGGTTGGTCGCGGGCGCCAACATCGGCGAGGAGACGGCGATCTTCGAGGCCGTGCACGGCACCGCGCCGGACATCGCCGGGCGGGGGATCGCGAACCCCACCGCGGCGATGCTCGCGGGCGCGGCGATGCTCGAGCGCCTCGGCCAGCGGGAGCGCGGCGTGCGGCTGGAAGCGGCGATCCGGAGGGTGGTCGCGGCGGGCCGCGACCTGACGCCCGATCTCGGTGGTCAGGGAACGACGATGTCGTTCACGGATCGGGTGGTCGAGGCGCTCGCCGGCTAAGATCCCTCAGTCGACCGGCGTCATCCAGCCGTGCGGGTCGGGCGCCCGGCCGTACTGGATCGCGGTGATCGCGTCGAACAGTCGCCGCGAAACCTCGCCCGGCTGGCCATTGTTGATGATCAGGGACTCGCCCTTCCAGCCGAGCTCGCCGACCGGCGTGATCACGGCCGCGGTGCCGCAGCCGAACATCTCGCGCAGGTCGCCGCGCCCATGGGCCGAGATGATCTCTTCCATGCCGATGGTCCGCTCGCTGACGCGGAAGCCCCACTCGCGCAGGAGCGTCATGATCGAGTCGCGGGTCACGCCGGCCAGGATCGTCCCCTCGAGCGGTGGCGTCACGAACTCGTCCTTGATGCGCACCACCATGTTCATGGTGCCGACTTCTTCCAGCGACCGGTGGTCGTTGGCGTCGGTCCACAGCACCTGCGCGTAGCCGCGCTTCTTGGCCTCCTCGGCCGCGGCCAGGCTGGCGACGTAGTTCGCGCCGGCCTTGACGCCGCCCAGTCCGCCAGGCGCCGCGCGCGTGTACTTGTCCTCGACCCAGATGCGCGCCGGCGCGAACGCCTCGCCGGTGTAGGGGCCGACCGGCGACGCGATCAAGAAGAACAGGTAGCGCTTCGACGGACGCACGCCCAGGAACGGCTCGGTCGCGATCAGCGTCGGCCGCAGGTACAGCGACGTCCCGGGCGACGACGGCACCCAGACGCTGTCGACGCGCACCAGCGCGAGGATGGCCTCGCGCATGAGCTCGATGTCGATGGGCGGCATGCACAGGCGCCCCGCCCCGTCGGCCATGCGGCGGCAATGGCGGTCCATGCGGAAGAGCTGCACCTTGCCGTTCGCGCCGCGAAAGGCCTTGAGCCCCTCGAACATCGCCTGGCCGTAGTGCAGCACGGCCGCGGCCGGATCCAGCGCGAGCGGCTCATACGGAACGACGCGCGGATCGAACCACCCGCGCTCGGCGTCATAGTCGATCAACGCCATGTGGTCCGTGAAGGTCCGCCCGAACACCAGGTCGGCGTCCCTGGGGCGTGGTTTCCGATTGGTCGTCAGATGAGTTGAGATCATGGTGGCGTCCCGCAGCGGCGAAGGATATCGCACGACGGCGGGACGCGCACCACGCAGACGGACAAAGAAAGGCTAGTGCCGGAAACTGGGCCGGATCGTCAGGGTTTCCTTCTGCCGCTGGTTGCGGATCACGGTCACGTCGGCCGGGACGTCGGCCTGCTCCTCGGTGAGCAGGCGATGCAGGTCGTCAATGCCCGAGATCGGCTTGCCCGCGAAGCCGACGATGAGGTCGCCGTCGCGGATGCCGGCCCGCGCCGCGGGACCGTCGGGCTCCAGCGACACCACGAAGACACCGGTCTCGACGGTGAGCTCGTGGTAGCGCACGATGCGCCGGTGCAGCGGCACGTTCTGGCCGGCGAGGCCGATGTAGCTGCGCCGGATGCGCCCGTCGCGCACCAGCCGGCCCATGACGAAGCTGGCGGTGTTGACGGCGATCGCGAAGCAGATCCCCTGCGCCGGCATGATCATCGCCGTATTGACGCCGATGACGCGCCCGCGCGCGTCGACCAGCGGGCCGCCCGAGTTACCGGGGTTCAGCGCCGCGTCGGTCTGGATCACGTCGTCGATCAAGCGGCCGGTGTTGGTACGCAGCGAGCGTCCGAGCGCGCTGACCACACCCGCGGTCACCGTGCAGTCGAACCCGTACGGGTTGCCGATGGCGATCGCGATCTGGCCGACGCGCAGCCCGCTGCTGTTGCCGAACGGCACCGGCACCAGCGCCGAGTCGTGGATCTGCAACACCGCGATGTCGGTGTCGGGGTCCTCGCCGATCAGGTGGGCCGGCAGGCGCCGCCCGTCGGAGAGCGAGACGTCGATCTTCTTCGCCTGGTGCACCACGTGACTGTTGGTGAGCACCAAGCCGTCGGGGGTGAAGATGAATCCGGAGCCGCTGCCGGTCGCCTCTTCGGGACCGCGCGGGCGCCGACGCCCAGGGGGCACGGGCGCCCCCTGGACGTCGATCTTCACCACCGATGGACTGACCTGCTCCGCGACCCCGCTGATGGTCGCCGAGTACGAGTCGAGCAGCGCCGCATCTGCGGGCACACCCGTGCGCACGTCGTCGACCGTTTCGGGATCATGCGGAAGCAGTGTTTCCGTTTGCATGTCCATGGTGGCTCCTTTGCCTCTGTTGCTTCTTCGGTCGGATCGGAGCGCAGCCGACTAGAGCTGCAGCGTGCCGGTCCGGATCAGGTAGGCGAGCTGCTCGCGCTGTTCCTTGTCGAGCAGCACGTGGATCCGCCCGAGCGCCTTGGTCACGGCGTCGCGCAGCCTCTGGGCGCTGGCGACCCGCAGGTCGGCACCGTCCTTGGCTTTCGCGTCGTCGAAGGCCTCGCCCGCGACGGCATCGGCGAACGCCGACATCGTGCGGCGGCGGTCGACCTCGGCCTGGGCGCGCTCGGTCTTGAGCTCGTCGAGGATGCGCGCCAGCTCAGCGACCTGACGATCGTCGAGCTCCAGCTTGTAGGCCAGGAAGCGCAGCGGCCGCCGCACCCCGAAGGCCCCACTGCCGAAGTCGTCGCCGTCACCGCCGTGACCCGCGTGCCGTTCCTCGCCGCCGCCGTGCCGCCAGCCGCCGTGCCCACCCCGCGCCTCGCCACCTCCCGGTCCGCAATCTGCGCTCGCACCGCAGCCATTGCCGCCCGCCTGGCGGGACTTCCACCAATACATCATTCCCGGATGCATGTTCTTTCTCCTCTCGCCGGGGCCATCAGCGTCCCGGCGGGTTCTATGTCCGCGTGGGCAACATGCCTCACGCTTGCATCAAGGCTAATCGCCGCGGCGGCGGCGTCAAATCCAAATCGCGAGCGCCGCGCGGCTCAGTGGAACGTGTAGAAGCTCGCGTAGTCGACCGCACCGCCATCCGGCAAGCCAGCGCTGACCTGGACGCAATAGCCTCCCCGCACCGGAGCGGGCAGCGGCGACGGCCAGGTGCCCGTCGGTGTGGACCCATTGATGGAGATCGTTCGCCCGCCGCAATTACTGCAACCGCCGCCTTGGATCGAGGAAGTGGTTTCGTAACAGATGCCGACGGTCGCGAGAAAGTTCGGGGAATTGTAGTTGGGGGCCGATGCGAACTCGGTCGCGGGCGAGCAGATGCCCATGCACGGACCCATGCCATTGCTCACGAGGTCGGGATTGGCGTCGACCATCGCCCCGCCGGTTCCGGTCGAGTCAGCCCCGCTGTCGCGCGCGCCGCCGCTCCCCGTCGTGCCCGCGGTCCCGGTGGCCCCGCCAGCCGACGACCCGCCGCTGCCGAACGAAGAGCCGCCCGCGCCGAACGCGCCCCCCGAGCCGATGAAGCCTCCCGAACCGAGGAAGCCGCCAAAACCGGACGACGAGCCACCTGAGCCTTTGCCGCCGCCGCCGGTCCCGCCGGTCGCCCCCGTACGAAGGAACGTGTCGGGCCCCTGGCAGCTCCCGAGCGCGAGCGACGCGATCGACCCGAGCCATACACAGAGCGCGAGCGGGCGTGCGACGGAGAACCTCGGCTTAAGCATGCGCGGTACCTCTAAAAGGGTCGGGATCTAGGGTATTGATGCTAACTCGCGCCGATGTGGGCTGGCAATCACGAAGGGGAGTCCTCCTTACCCATGACGACACCGCGGGAAAGCCGGTCAGTGCGTGATTTGACGCGCGGGCACGAAGGTCGAAAAAGAGATATCGTTAAGCGTCAACCATGATCACCCTGCGACCTGCCGCCGAACGGGGCCATACATCGACGAGTTGGCTCGACAGCCGGCACAGCTTCTCCTTCGGCGAATACTTCGATCAGACCCACATGGGCTTTCGCGTTCTGCGGGTCATCAACGACGATCGTGTCGCGGCCGGCGGAGGCTTTCCCACGCACGGGCACGCGGACATGGAGATCCTGAGCTACGTGCTGCAGGGCGGGCTCGCGCACCGCGACAGCATGGGCACGGGCTCGGTGATTCGCCCGGGCGACGTCCAACGGATGTCCGCGGGAACGGGCGTTCGCCACAGCGAACAGAACGCCTCGCGCGAGGAGCCGGTTCACTTCCTGCAAATCTGGATCACCCCCGAGCGCCGCGGCCTGCCGCCGGGCTACGAGCAAAAACGCTACGAGCCGGAGACCAAGCGCGGGCGGCTGTGCCTGGTCGGCTCCAACGACGGGCGCGACGGCTCGGTGACGATCCATCAGGATGTCTCGCTCTACGCGACTGTGCTCGGGCCCGGCGAGCGCGTCGAGCACCGGCTGGGTCAGGAGCGGTGCGCCTGGATCCAGGTCGCCGCCGGCACGGCCGAGCTCGACGGGCGCCCGCTGGCCGAAGGCGACGGCGCCGCGATCGTCTCGCAGGGGGCGGTGTCGCTGACCGGCACCGGCCAGGGCGCCGAGTTGCTGGTGTTCGACCTGGCCTGACCGTTCGTCGCGTGAGCGAAGCGCGGCTTGCCGCGCGGAGCTCATGGCGGGAGGGTCAGGGAAGATTGTAAGCTGCGCCGGAAATGGCCAGGCGCTTTTGGCTGCTGAAGTCGGAACCAGAAACGTTCTCGATCGAGGATCTCTCGCGCGCGCCCAAGAAGACCACCGGCTGGGACGGCGTGCGCAACTTCCAGGCGCGCAACCTGCTGCGCGACGAGATCCAGGTCGGCGACGGCGTCCTCTTCTATCACTCGAGCGCCGACCCGCCGGGCGTCGCCGGCACGGCCGAGGTCGCCCGCGCCGGCTACCCCGATCCGACGCAGTTCGACCCCAAATCGAACCACCACGATTCCAGCGCCGATCCCGACGAGCCGCGCTGGTACATGGTCGACATCAAGCACACGCAGACCTTCTCGACGTTCGTGCCGCTGCCCGTCCTGCGCGAGACGCCGGCGCTGCGCGACATGGTGCTGCTGCGCAAGGGGAGCCGCCTGTCGGTCCAGCCGGTCACGCCCGCCGAGTGGAAGACCATCGTCGCCATGGGCAGCAGGCGTTGATCGCGACGCGCGGCGTTCACCACCTGGCGATCCAGGTGCGGGACCTGACCGCGAGCGAGCGGTTCTACTGCGACACACTGGGCCTGCGCGTGCTGCGCCGCTGGCCGGCGGCCGACGGCGCGGGCGAGCGATCGATCTGGGTCGACACCGGCGACGGTTCGTTCCTGGCGCTCGAGCTCACGGCCGCAGAGCGGGATGACGGCGCCGGCGCCAGCGCGCCGCCTGCCCCCCCGGGCCTGCACTTGGTCGCGCTGCGAATCGAGGCCGGCGAGCGCGCCGCCTGGCAGGATCGCCTCGCGCGGGCGGGGGTGGCGATCTATCACCGCACGGCGTTCACGATCTACGTGCGCGATCCGGGAGGAAACCGCGTCGGCCTCTCCCATTATCCGGTGCCCACCGACGAAACGAGCGGCTGACGTTGCCGGCGATCACCTTCATGCCGTCGGGGCAACGAGTCGAGTGCGCCGTGGGCGACTCGGTGTTCGCGACCGCGCGGCGCGCGCAGATCCCCATCACCACCGCCTGCGTCGGCAAAGCGACCTGCGGGCTCTGCCGCGTGAAAGTGCTGGCCGGCGAGGCGCATCTGAACGCGTTCAATTCCGACGAGCGCAAGCACCTCGGCAACGTCTACTTCATCACCAAGGTGCGGCTGTCCTGCCAGGCGAAGCTGACCAGCGAAGGCGACGTGACCGTCGAGGTGCCGTCCGGCTGAACGACGCCGATTCTCAAGAAGCCTTTTGCCGTTCCGGACGTTTTTCAGGGTCGGGCGATCGCTCGGGGTCGAGGCGGGACAGCGCCGCGGCGATCTTCGCCTCGAGGTCGTGGCTGTTGGTGAAGGTCGCAACCTTGTGGCGTTTGCGAACCTCGTCACGGAACGCCTGTAGGATTTCAAACTCCTTCGAGTACCGCTCCTTGGGGCCGGGCTTCTCCTCCTCCTCCTCGAGAAACATGAGTACGCTCAAACCACGGCTTACCGCCCTGCTGTACTCGCGTTCGAGGTCATCGTGGTACTTGTTGCCCATGACACCGACGATACCGACGAAGGCGTCGACACTGTCGATGAGCCGCGTGATTTCTTCCTTCGTCCACAGGTCATCCGGATTGTAGAGGACCGGCTCGTGACCCCGGCTGATCACCGCGCGGCGGGCGGCCTCTCGGTATTCCTTCGGCTCCGGCAACGCAGAGACGTAGACCTTGAGTCGAACTTCGACGGCTCGCTCGCGCGGCGCATCGAGAGCCTTCCGAAGCTGGTCGACGACCGCGAACTGCACGTCGAAGGCGTCGCTCCGGGACGCGTTCGGGCGAACGTCGAGTACCAATCCCACGATCTCCTCGCCGCGCGCGACCGGTGCGCCGATGAGCGCGGGTCGACGGGTGTCGTCGATCTCGAACGGAACATCGAAGACGCTCAGGTCGTGGACACCGGGGCTGGCTCGCGAGGCGCTCGCGCGGGCGCGGTACCAGGTGGGCGCGCTCGCTCCCCAAACGGCGACTGCCAAGTCGCTCATCGCCGTGTCGGGGCCCGCCAGGCGCACACCGTCGTGCGCATACGTATCGGGTGAGCGTCTCGGCACCAGACGGGCGAGGTCGCTCCCCGACTGAGGCTCGAGCACGTCCCACTCCGCACTTCCTAGCAGAACCGACCGCTGGTGTTGCACAGCGTGGGCGGGCGCCACCGCGATCCCGTTGCGGAGCCGCAAAGCGAGGCACAGTGGCGCGCCGTCCTGGGACATGACCTGGAAGCAAGCGCCCAGGTTGTACGCAGACGGCAACGCAGGGAGCGTCGCGGTCGCCTGCGCGGGCGCGTCCGATCGCGTGAGCAAATACCGCGTCCCGAGCAGCGTGGTCAGGGTCAAGCTCTGCACGGCGGCATCCAGCTCGAGGACCACACCGGTGACCACCTCCAAGGTTTGCCGGTGCTCGGTCCTGGTCACCGTCCAGGCCATCTCGACCACCAGCGGATCGGTAGCCGGCAACGCGAGCCCGCCGTCCGGGGATTCGACGAACTGCAGGCCCCCCTCGACGAACTGCGCGTGAAAGCTCCGCAACGGCCAATCGGTCCCGAAGCTCCCGGCCCATGCCATCTCTTCGAAGCGGAGCTCGGGCCTGGCGGCCGCGCGGAAAACCCGCCGCCCGACCTTGAGCGAGGCAATCTGCACCAGCGTCTGCACCGTCGCGTTCTGGCGCACGCGCCAGTGCAAGCGCGCGCCGGCTCGCAGCGCCCAGCGCGCGATGTCGAGCGCGGTGTCGCCTCCGGCCGCCAGCGTCCGCAGCACCGGCCGAACGGCTCGATCGATGTCGGGTCCCGCGTCGTCCCCTTTCTCGAGCGCGAGGCCGTTGACCTCCTCCTCCAGCAGGATCGCCGGCGAGACCCGCGCGTGCACGGCTCGCGTCAGCCTGCGCACGGCGCGTAGGGTCGCGGAGTCCTTGGCCAGCGACTCGCGCAGCACGGCCAGCACCTCGGGCGCGATCTGGAATCCGGTCGGACCGCGCGATTCCACGATGCCGCTGAACCACAGGTCGGACTCGATGCCGGGATCCGAGGCCCGCAGGAACTGCAGCCGCAGAGCGCGAAGCAGGCCCGGGTCGACTCGAACCGCCAGGCTGGCGAGGCGCGCCAGCTCACCGGCCAGCGGTGACTCCTCCGACAACGCGTTGAGGCGGCGCAGCGATCGATCGATCACCGGCGCGATCACACCTGCTCCCGGCGTTTTCGCGTCGCGCGCTGCACCTGGCCCGCGGTCGCGCGCTCGCTCCAGTGGACGAACGACATCGCGCCCGCCAGCGCCGGCGGCCAGCGCAGCGGCGAGAATGGGCACAGCGCGACGACCGGGTTACCCAGAGCGCGCGCCCGCCGCGCGAACGCGAGCCACTCGCCCGTAGCGGCGTGGCCCTCGTCTTCCAGGGGCGTTCCGATGCCGAAGTCCGAAACCACCAGCACCGGAACCCCGCGCACCGGCGGATGCCAGGCCTCGGTCTTTCCAGTGCCGCGCGTGCCACGCCCCGGGCAGTACGCGAAGGAACGTACGCTCAACTGAGCGGGGCCACCCAGGCGCCGAAGCTCGACGACCAGGCTCCGCGTATCGTGACGGAACGGGGCCATCGACTCTGATTCGTCCACCAGGATCTGAGCGCCCGAGCGCAGGGTGGTCGCGAACCGGTACGGGATCTGTTCGACCTGGGCGCCATTGGCCACGCGCCCGGCGACCTCGTCGACGTCGAGCTGCGGGGGGAAGCGCCGCTCGGTCGCTAGCGCGGACGTCAGGATGGCGCGAGCGCCGGTCTGGGGGAACAGAGGCGGCGGAGGGAGGCTGTCCGCCCCCCCGCGCGTGGGCTCGAACGCCCCGCCCGGCTCGCTCGCCCATGAGGGCGGGCGGAACTGGACCGCGCCGAGCGGCTCGATAGAGGCACGGCGTCCGGACAGGGTCGCCCGCGGAGAGGCGGGCGGATCTTGCGGGATGAAAGAGGCACCGACGGCGGTCGCCGTCGGTCGCACGGTCTGGCTGCCCGCCCATGCGCCGAGGCGCCGCGGTGCTTCAGCGCCGCTCGCGCCCTCGAACCCCAGCATGGAACGGATCAACGAAATCGTCTGTTCGTCCGCCGCGAGCTCATTCACCGCCAGGAGGAGGTCCCCGAGCGAGACATCGCCGTCACGGCGGCCGCGCTTGCCCGTCATCGGGTCAGTCTCCCATCAGCGTTTCGACCGTCGCGCCGGGGCCGTCGCGCTTGACCAGCACGGCGGCTACGATCTTTTTCCAGTCGCTCCACTTCTCGTCGACCCGCAGCTCGGCGCAGACGCGCAGGGCGTCCAGGTACTCGGCAGTGGAGGGCTTCCGGAGCTCATTTTTGCCCGCCGTCTCGCGCAGGCGCATCACTTCGTCGGCGATGCGGACCTGCAGGTCGCGGTCTCCGTCGGGGAACCAGCGGGCGGCCACCTCGCACAACCAGGGCGCCTGGGGCTCCTCCAAGGTCAGGACGACGCACCGACGAAGGAACGCCGGCGACAGCTCCCGTTCGCCGTTGGTCGTCACGATCAGGTTTACGTTCCGGGTGCTGACAATCGTGTCACCGGTTTCACGCACGGTGAAGCGCTTGAGGTCGAACGGCTCCAGCAGATCGTTGGGGACGTCGGGGTCCGCCTTGTCGATCTCGTCAACGAGCACGACCGCGCGATCGGACGTCTTCCCGTCTAGCGGCATGCGGCGTGACGCCTGGTTCTCCGGAGGGAGGGCTTCCACCCCGCGATTCGTCGCCGTCGCCGGATCGAACGCCCACCAGAGCGCGCCCGGCTCCACGTAGTACCGGGCGGGCCGAACGTTCTCGTCCCTGCTGGTCGCATCGTTCAGACGCTGGAGCGCGTCGTGGGTCCACAGCAGGTCGCTGGCCTGGGTTCGAGACGTCACCACGTGCGCGAAGTATTCGGCCCCGAGGACCTTGGCCACGGCGCGAGCGAGCGTCGACTTGCCCGAGCCCGGCTCACCCGAGATCAGCAGCGGGCGACGGGCGGCCATGGCGATGTTGACCGCCAGCGTGACCTTGGGCGCAAACACGTGAACCTGTGTCTCGTCCTTGCCCTCCTTCCACTCGAACGTGTCGTTGTCGTCGAGGCGACGGCGCTCGCCTTCCCCACGGTGCTGGCCCGGGTCGAAATACTTGCGAATGTAGTCCATGGTCTCTCCGCTCGTCGGTTCACCACTGCGCGGCTTTCCGAGCGCCGCGCCAGCTCAGGTGCTCTTCCGTCTCACGTTCCAGGTCGATCGGCGGCTCGATGACGACGGGCCCTGCGAATTCCAGCGGTACCAGCGCGGGGCCCGTCCACAGCACGAAGACCACGGACGGGAATCGATCTCGCAACGTCTTGAAGGTCGCGGCATCGGGCGCGGGCAGGGGCACGACCAGAAACGGGGGCTCCTGCTTCAAGAGCGCGATGATGCGCGCATCGTCGCCTTCGTAGTCGTCCGGCAGCTTGAGCCGGAGCCACTTGCAGATCTCGCCCGTGTAGAACGCGGCGTCCACCTGGTTGGTTCCGCCCTCGATCGAGGTGACGCGCCAGTGGAAGCCGAAAGGCTGCGCCCGGTAGAGGAACATGGTGGAGGTGTACGGGATGACGCACGAGCCGTTGATCACGGCCTCTGATCCCTTGCCGCGGCGGATTGCGTCCGCCACGACCACGGCGAATCGCCCCGCCGCTTCCGGGGTGAGCCAGCACGGCGCGACCCAGCGGATGATCGCTTTGAGGGAGTCGCCGCTGACGCTGAACGCCTTGAGCTCGTTGATGAGCTCGCGGACGCTCACGTACGCGCCGAGCTCGCCGCTGAGGATCCGGGCCGCGATCTGGGCGACCTCGCTGTCCTCGTCGTCGGGGCGCCAGGGCAGCGGCGCCAGCTCCAGCTTCTTTGCCAGCAGGTCGAGGCTCTTGCGTTTCAACCCGCCGAGGTGCTGGGCGAGCTTCGTCGTGAGCTCCTCGAACGGCGAGGAGCCGCCTCCCGCCCGAGGCCCGAGCCGCAGGACCTCGGCCGCGATCCCCGGACCGTCTTTGGCCTGCAGGCTCTGGATGAGCGGCAGGTTCGCGGGGGCGAACCCCGCCTGCGAGATCTCGTCGCGCGTCACGTCGTCGAGCAGGGCGTAGAACACCTTGAAGGTGGGGTCCAGCGACTGACGCCAGGTGAGGATATACGCCTCCTTCAGGACCCAGTCTGGACGGTCCATCGCTTGCCGCGAGAGGAGCAGGACACCGGCATGAGCGAACGCCATCATCGCGTGCAGCTGGGTCGGCCACGCTTCTCCGCCGCGAAGACATGCGTAGTCCACGAGCACCTCGAACCCGGGGTGCCCGGGGTCGCCGGCGGTCAGCGCGTCGGCGACCGCGCGCGTGAGGGCCTCATCCTTCGAGCTGTGGCTCAGAAAGACGCGGGGGTTCATCACCAGCCCAGGCCAGTCCCGTTCACGGTGGCCGTAGGATATGCCTAGGGACGACGCGCGGGAACCAGTCGATCGCCGGATTGAGAGCTCATTTCGGCATCGGTATCGCTGCGCCGTTTGCCGCCGACCAGCTTATCGTCATCCGCCGCCGCCGCCGCCAGCTGCTTGGCCTTCTCGCCCGACGCCAGCGCGGCCGCGCTCGTCATCATGCTCTGGATCTGTTGCGGGCTCGACATCAGGCCGCCACCCGAGAGATCGATCGGCACCGGAAAGACGATCGTCGACGACGCCTGGCTCGAGACCTCGACCAGCGTCTGGTAGAGCCGGAGCTGCAGCGCGCCGGGGTGGCCGGCGATCATCGAGGCGGCCTCGGCAAGCTTGGCCGCCGCCTGCACCTCGCCCTCGGCGGCGATCACCTTCGCGCGGCGCTCGCGTTCGGCCTCGGCCTGGCGCGCCATCGCACGCTGCATCTCGCGTGGCAGCTGGATATCCTTGATCTCGACCGCCGAGATCTCGACGCCCCACTGTTCGGTCCGCGTGTCGAGGATGGTGCGGATCTCGACATTGATGCGATCGCGGTGCGCGAGGATCTCGTCCAGCTCCATCTTGCCCAGCACCGCGCGCAGGGTGGTCGCCGCCAGCTGCAGCGTCGCCGGCATGAACTGCTCGACCTCGAGCACGGCGTGGCGGGGCGACGCGACCGACGCGTAGACGACCGCGTCGACGCTGATCGAGATGTTGTCGTGCGTGATGACGTCTTGGGGCGGGATCTGGATCGCCTTGGTGCGCGTATCGACGACGCGCGCGCGATCGATTCCCCACGGCAACAGGAGGTTGAGGCCCGGGTGCGCCAGCTCCTTGCGCGCGCGCCCGAGGCGAAAGATCACGGCGCGCTCGTATTCCTGCAGGAGCCGCACGCCGGTGAGGACCGAGATTGCCGCGAACACCGAGACCGCGCCAACGATGAGCTCGAACATGACAACGGGAGTCTACCCGACTTGACGGACGTTGCCCGACAATGCCGAACCGGCTTTCGGACGGCCAGGGTATCGACACCTTTCCGGCACGTGACAACGGAAGGCAATTGCCTCAAAGTCTTGCGCCCATGCACGACCTCGTCGACCTCTTCCATAAAATTTATAACGTCCAGGGGCTGATCCGCTGGGGTGGCCTGGCCGCGCTGACGGCGGTGATCTTCTCCGAGACCGGTCTGCTGGTCGGCTTCTTTCTGCCCGGCGATTCATTGCTGGTGACCGCGGGCCTCTTCTGCACGAGCGCCACGCCGGGCGAGGCGCCGCTGCTGAACATCGTTTGGCTCAACCTGCTGGCGATCGCCGCCGCGATCGTCGGCGACACCGTCGGTTACTGGATTGGCGCGAAGGCCGGCCCCGCGCTGTTCACACGCGAACAATCGTTGCTGTTCTCGCGCAAGCATCTGCTGCGCACCAAGGAGTTCTACGAGCGCAACGGCGGCAAGACGATCATCATCGCGCGCTTCATGCCGATCGTGCGCACATTCGCGCCGGTGGTCGCCGGCGTCGGCAAGATGAACTACCGCCGCTTTCTGTCGTTCAACGTCTTCGGCGGCATCGGCTGGGTTGTGAGCATGACCATGCTCGGCTACTTGCTCGGCAACAACTTCCCGTCGATCACCAAGCAGATCGACAAGGTGATCATCGTGGTCATCGCGGTGTCGCTGATGCCGGGTGCGATCAGCTGGCTCGTGAACCGCAACAAGAAGCCCTCGACGCCTCCGGTGGCCACCTGAGCGATTCGAAAACGAAGACGGCGGCCAAAGAGGCAGCCAAAGAGGCAGCCAAAGAGGCAGCCAAAGAGGCAGCCAAAGAGGCAGCCAAAGATACGAAGGCCAAGGCCGCCACGAAGCCGCGCCGCCCGCGCATCGCCTTTCCCAAGAAGAACACGCCGCCGACGGAGGCGGAGTTCAGCGCGCGCCTGCCGGTGGCGAGCGGCCGGCGGCTGGAGATGCTGCGCGCGTTTTTGAAGAAGCAGCGCGGCGTCACCGAGGACCTGTACTTCTTCGGCCCCAAGACCGGGTGGGCCTATCGTTACCTGCGCGACGCGCGGCAGTCGGTCGCCTCGATCCTGATCCACGACGAGCAGCTGCTGGGCGTCGTGGCGCTGGACCCAGCGGCGACCGCCGCCATCGACTGGAAGGAGCTGTCGGCGGTGGGCCAGAAGGCCAAGCGGCTGGCGCACGGCAGCCCGGCGCTGCTCTGGATCGACCTGCCGCTCGATGGCACCGGCGCCGGCGATTTCAAGGCGGTGGTCAAGGCCAAGCTCGGCGCGCTGCCGCGTGTGCCGCCGCCGCCGCCACCGGCGTCGCCGGCGACCTGAGCTCAGCCGCCGGGCGCCGCCCCGTCCGGCGACGAGCCCGTGGACGGCTGCGCGCCGGCCTGGATCCAGCCGCGCAAGATCGAGATCATGCACGCGGGCAGCGGCTGCGAGGTGAAGAGCTCGTCGAGCGGCATCTGCGCGCCGGCGCACGGGTGGCTGAGCGTCAGCTTCTGGTAGAGATAGCTCGACGTCGGATCTCCGGGAACGATCAAGATCCCGCCGCACGATTCGACCGCGGGGGCGGCCTGGTTGACGATGTGGGCGTAGCTGATGCCGGGTGAGAGGTCCAGCGCCGCGCCCAGCGCGTGACACGTCGTACAGTTGTCGTCGAAGATCTGCTGGACGACGTCGAACGGCGGTGACGGTGCCGCGCCGATCTGCGCCTGGTAGCGGTCGCACGACGCCTGACCAGCGTCGATCGGACCCACGCGATCGACGGCGGTCACGTCGCCCGCCGCATCGGACGCGCCGCCTCCCGCCCCGCCGCCGCACGACGACGACGACGCCGCCAGCGCCGCCACCAACGCCGCGACGACGACGGCCAGGGCCGCCCGCGTGGCCCCAAGTATCTGTGCTACCTTAGGCGCCAAGCGACTGTCGCCCCGCTGGGATGTTGGCTGCGGCCGGAAAAGGCCGGCAGGAGATCACATGGCTGCTTTTGGAACGCTCACCCTGCTCATCGCGCTGGTCGTTGCGACCTATGCGGGAACCGCATCGTTGATCGGCGCGCGCCGTGGAAACCGGCGGCTGATCCTGTCGGGCCGCGCCGGCGTCTATGCGCTCGCCGGCATCCTGGGCATGTCGTCGGTCGCGCTGGTGTACTCGTTCGTGACCCACGACTACTCCATCAAATACGTCCACCGCTACTCGGACGCCGCGTCGCCCCTCTTCTATCAGATCACGGCGTACTGGGGCGGGCTCGACGGATCGATCCTGTGGTGGGCCTTTCTGCTGTCGGTCTTCTCGGCCATCGCCGTCTACTCGAACCGCAATCGCCACCGCGAGCTGCTGCCGTACGTGGTCACGGTGCTGATGGCGATCGCCGATTTCTTTCTCTACGTCATCGTCTTCCACAAGAACCCGTTCGACACCTACCTGACTGACATCCCCACCGTGGGCAAGGGGCTGAACCCGCTGCTGCAGAACGCGTACATGGTGGTGCACCCGCCGTCGCTCTACACCGGATTCGTCGGCATGAGCATTCCGTTCGCGTTCGGGCTGGCGGCGCTGATCTCCGGCCAGCTCGACGACGCGTGGATCGCGTCGGTCCGCAAGTGGACGCTCGGCGCCTGGTTCTTCCTTTCGATGGGGCTGACGCTGGGCATGCTCTGGGCGTACGAGGAGCTCGGCTGGGGCGGCTTTTGGGGGTGGGACCCGGTCGAGAACGCGGGCTTCTTGCCGTGGCTCACCGCGACCGCGTTCCTGCATTCGATCATGATCCAGGAGCGGCGCGGGATGATGAAAGTGTGGAACGTCACGCTGATCATCTTGACGTTCTTCCTGACCATCTTTGGCACGTTCATGACCCGTTCGGGGATCGTGCAGTCGGTGCACGCGTTCGGACAGGACACGCAGCTGGCGTGGATCTTCACGATCTTCATGGCGATCACGCTGATCGTCAGCTTCGGCTTCGTGATCAAACGGCTGCCCGAGCTGCGCGCGCGCGCGACCTTCGAATCCTGGCTGTCGCGTGAAGCGGCGTTCACCATCAACAACTGGGTGCTGCTGTTCGCGGCGTTCTTCATCCTGTTCGCCACGATGTTCCCGACGCTGTCGGACGCCATCACCGGCGAGCGCATCACCGTCGGCCCGCCCTTCTTCAACAAGTGGATGGTGCCCATCGGTTTGATCCTGCTGTTCTTGACCGGCGTGGGGCCGCTCATCGCCTGGCGCAAGGCCAGCCTGTCGCACCTGCGCTACCAGTTCGCGATCCCGGGCGCGGCGGCGTTGGTGGCGATCGTGGCCTGCTTCGTCGCCGGCATTCAAACGTCGTGGGCGGCGGTGATCTGCTTCTCGTTCTGCGCGTTCGTGATCGGCACGATCTCGCAGGAGTTCGTGCGCGGCATCGTCATCCGCAAGAAGAACACCGGGACCGACGCGGTGTCGGCGATGCTGGGCATGGTGATCCGCGGGCGCCGGCGCTACGGCGGCTACATCGTGCACGTCGGCATCGTGCTGATGTTCGTCGGCTTCGCCGGCACTGCGTATCAAAAAGAGAGCGAGATGCATGTCGTGCCGGGCACCGAGGCCAAGGTGGGCAAGTACACCATCCGCTTCGAGCGGCTGGCGCACGAAGAGGACCGGCAGAAAGAGATGGTCACCGGCGAGGTCACGGCGCTGATCGACGGCAAGGTGTACGACCACCTGCGGCCCGCGAAGTGGTTCTTCCACAACCACGAGAGCGAGCCGACCACCGAGGTCGCGATCCGCCGCTCGCCGGCCGAGGACCTGTACGTCACGCTCGGCGGCTACGATCTCGCCGAGGGGAACGCGACGCTCAAGGTCGTCGTGAACCCGGTCGTCGACTGGATCTGGTTCGGCTTCATGATGCTGGCCATCGGAACGGCCATCGCGCTCATTCCCGACTCGGTGCTCGACCGGTTGACCATGCGCGCGACAGCACGCGAGGGCGCGGGCGCATCGGGCGGCAGCATGGCCGGGTTGATCGTCTGGCTCGCGGTCGGCGCGGCCGCGGCCGGGCTGATGCCGGGGCTGGGCGAGCGCGTGGCGCACGCGCAGGCCCCCACGGCGGCGCCTGCCGTCGAAATGCGGTCGACCAACTCCGAGCCGCCGAGCCCGCAGGGCGCCGATGAAAACTGGCTGGTGCGCAACATCATCTGCCAGTGCGGCTCGTGCCGGCACAACCTGCTCGAGTGCGCATCGGAGAACTGCGGCGAGGCCGCGCAGAACCGCGTCGAGATCCACAAGCTGCTCGGGCAGGGAAAGACGCGCGCGGACGTCATCCAGTACTTCATCGCCAAGTACGGCAGCCAGATCGCGCTCGCGTCGCCGATCGACAAGGGCTTCAACCGCCTGGCGTGGCTGCTGCCGTACGGAGCGGCTGCGCTGGCCGCGGGCCTGCTCGGCTACGGCGCGTACCGGCTGGCCCACCGCCCGGGACCGCTGGCTCCCGCGGGACCGTCGATCGCCATGAACGATCCCGACTTGCAAGACAAGCTCGAGGACGAGCTGCGGAATCTGGACTGAGCGACGCCGCCCTCGCTTCGCGGATCCGCGGAGCGTGAGCTAATCTGAACGCACCTTGGCCCCCAAGACCGCGACCGCCACCCCGAAAGGACAGCGGGCCGACCTGGCTCGCGACGAGGACGAAGCCGCGCCCACCCCGTCGCGACGCCGTGCCCGCGCCTGGCTCGTCGCGCTCATCGGCGCGGCGCTGGGGGTCGGATTCGGCGCGGGCTTCGAGCGGATGTTCTTCGGCCCGCCGCTGATCATGGTCGCGCTCGGCGGCATGACGCTGGCGCTGTCGGGGCTGGCGCTGTGGCGGGTGATCGACCCGCTGACGCGGCCCGAAGTGACCCTGGGGCGCGAGGTGCGCGGCCCGGGCCGCGCGCGCGAGCTCGAGCGCGAGAAGCAGCTGGTCCTGAAGGCGATCAAGGAGATCGAGCTCGATCACCAGATGCGCAAGATCGCCGACGTCGACTACCGTGAGATGATCGACCGCTATCGCGGGCGCGCGATGCGGCTCATCAGCGAGATCGAGGCGGGTGACAACTTCCGCGAGCTCATCGAGCGCGAGCTCAAGGACCGCCTGGCCGCTGACAAGGTCGCGCCCGCGTCTGCTGTGCTGGCGGCGGCGCCCGGCGAGGCCGCGCCGGTGGTTGCGGCAGTGAGCGGCTTCACCGCGCACAACACCTGCTCGGGCTGTGGCACGACCAACGATGACGACGCCCAGTTTTGCAAGAAATGCGGTTTGAAGCTCGCGGCTTGATGCGCGTAACGCTGATCAGCCTCCTCGTGCTGGCCGCGCCGCTTTTGGTGTACCAGCGCGCCCCCGAGGCGCAGCCGATGTTCGGCGGTGGCGCGCCCGGCGGCGGCGGCATGCCCGACCTGCGGATGATGAACGGCAAGCCGTTGCCCGACAGCGGGCTGCCCGCCGGCACAGTCACCGTGCGCGTCGCGCGCAAGATGCCGGTCAACGCCGTCGTGGGCGCCACCGTCACCGCCCTGGTCACCAACGCGGGTGGCGAGACCAAGAAGCGCACCGCCACCACCGACGGGAGCGGCCGCGCGACCTTCGACGGCGTCGGTGCCGGCAATCAATTCCAGGCTGAAGTCCAGGTCGACGGTGAGACGATCAAGTCGAGCGAGTTCGAAGTGCCACCGGCCGGCGGCATCCGCACGATGTTGATCGCCGGTCTCGGCGGCGCACCCGCGAGCGGCCAACCGATGCCCGCGGAAGGCGGTGGCGCGCCCGGCGGCGGCCGCGGCATGCCCGACCTGCGCGTCATGAACGGCAAGCCTCTGCCCGATCCCGGGCTGGCGGCCGGCACGGTCAGCGTGCGCGTCGCGCGCAAGATGCCGGTCAACGCCGTCGTCGGCACCGAGGTGACGGCGCTGATCACCAACCCCGGCGGCGACACCAAGAAGCGCACCGCGACGACCGACGCAAGCGGCCGCGCGATCTTCGAGGCCGTCGGCGCCGGCAACCAGTTCCAGGCCGAGGTCAAGGTCGACGGCGAGACGATCAAATCGACCGCGTTCGAGGTGCCGCCGACCGGCGGCGTGCGCACGATGCTGATCGCCGGCCTCGGCCCTGCGCCCGCCGGCGGCGACGACGACGGCGGCGAGGCTGCCGGCGCGCCCGGCGGTGAGAGCTTCACGCTGGGTGCCGCGACCGGCGCGGCGCAGCCCGCACCGGATCTGGCCACGAAGACGCTCGAGGTGCGCGCGCTCGATGAGAACGGACACCCACTGGCCCACCTGACGGTCCAGCTCGGCGCGGCGGGGCAAGGCGCCGAGAACAAGCTCCAGGTGACGCGCGCCACGACCAACGCCGACGGCGTCGCCCGCTTCACCGGCCTCGCGACCGGCGCCAGCATCGGCTACGCCGCCGCCCTCGACTATCACGGCATCCGCCTGGGCACGCAGCCCTTCACGATGCCGGACACCGGCGGCGTGCGCGCCGAGATCCGCGCGCTCCAGCGCACCAACGATCCCTCGATCATCAGCTTCGGCTCGGGCGGCCGCATCGTCCTGCAGATGCACGACGAGGTTCTGCAGATCACCGAGATGCTGCCGATCGAGAACCGCAGCGAGAAGCTGTTCGACCCGGGGCCAGGGGGCGTCGAGATCCCCCTGCCCAAGGGCTTCGTCAACGCCGAGGTCGGCGAGGCCGATCGGGGCAAGCTGGAGATCCGCAAGAACTACGGCATCGCCGTTCACGGACCGATCCCGCCGGTGCGCGGAACCAGCGGCGCCAACAACGAGATCACCTTCGCGTTCGTCGTGCCCTATCGCGGGTCGACCCACGACTACCACCAGATCATGCCGAATGGCCTGGGGGCGACTGTGCTCATCATCGAGCAGGCGGGCGACCTGACCGTCGAGGGTCCGGGCATCGGGGCGCGCCAGGCGCGCGAGCTCAGCGGCCACAAGTACTGGGTGATGCCGATCGAGGCCATCGCGCCGGGACAGAAGCTGGCGTTCCTGGTGACTGGCCTGCCCACGAGCGACTACACCGGCCGCATCGCCGCGGGCGCGCTCGCGCTGCTGCTGGTGCTCGCGTCGGTGGTGTTCGCGCGCAAACCGGCCAGCGGACGCCACCCGTCGGCGGTCGCGGATCGCGGTCGCTTGATGGAGCGGCGCGAGGCGCTGTTCCAGCAGCTGATCACCGCCGAGCGCGAGCGACGCACGCAAGCGGCCGGCATCGCCCTGGGCGAAGGCGCGAAGGAGCGGCGCAACGAGCTGGTCACCAAGCTCGAATCGGTCTACCGCGATCTGGCGGCGCTCGACGAGCCGCGCGCGCCATGAGCGCGCTGCGCCTGCGCAGCATCGGCAAGACCTACAGTGGACGGCGCGCGCTCGTCGACGTGAACGCCGAGCTGGCCTCGGGCCAGGTCACGTCGATCGTCGGGCCCAACGGCGCCGGCAAGAGCACGCTGCTCGGCATCCTGTCGACGCTGGTGACGCCCAGCACGGGCGAGCTGCGCTGGGATGCCGAGACGCTGACGCGCGGCTCGATGGCGCGCGCCGCGATCGGCTACGTCGGGCACGAGCCGGGGATGTACGGCGATCTCAGCGCGGCGCAGAACCTGATCCTGTTCGCCGAGCTCTACGGCCTGGATCAGGCGGGCGCGCGCGCGGCCGCGATGCTCGCGCGCGTGGGCCTGGGCGAGGTGCCGCCCGAAGCCGCCGTGCGCACGTTCTCGCGCGGCATGCAGCAGCGGCTGGCGCTGGCGCGCGCACTTCTGCACGAGCCGTCGCTGCTGCTGTTCGACGAGCCGGGCTCGGCGCTGGATCCGGCGGGCGCAGCGTGGCTGGCGCGCGAGCTCGGGACCGAGCGCGCCGCCGGACGCATCGTCGTACTGGTGACCCACGACCTGGATGCCGCCGGCGCGATCACCGACCACCTGATCGTCTTGCGCCGCGGGCGCGTCGCTTTCGACGAGACGCGCGCCGCCGGCTTCGACGCCGCGGCGGTGCGCGCGATCTACGAGGAGCGCACGCGTGCCTGACTCCGCCGCCGGGCCGCGGGCGCCAGCGACGTCGCCACCGACAGCACCGTCGTTTTTGGCGCAAGTGCTGCGCATCGCCGCCAAGGATCTGCGCATCGAATGGCGCAGCCGCGAGATCCTGTACACCATGGCGTTCCTCGCCGTCGTCGTGGTGCTGATCTTCAGCTTCGCGTTCGTCGTCGGCGACGCCAAACCGCCGCCGCCGGTCACGGCCGGCATCCTCTGGATCGCGGTGATCGTGTCGGGCACGGTCGGTCTCGGGCGCACGTTCGACCGCGAGCGCGACGGCGAGCCTATCCGCTCGCTGCTGTTGTCGCCGGCGCCGCGCGCGGCGATCTATCTCGGCAAGCTCGCGGCGACGGTGGCGCTGATGCTGCTCGTCGAGCTGGTGTTGACCACGCTGTGCGGCTTTCTCTTCACCGCCGGCATCGCCACGCAGGCGGGCCGCATCGCGCTGCTGCTGGGCCTGGGCACCATCGGGTTCGCCGCCGCCGGCTGTGTCTTCTCGGCGGCGCTGCTGCGCTCGCGCAGCCGCGACGTGCTGCTCTCGACGCTGCTCTATCCGATCATCGTGCCGATCGTGATCGCCGGCGCGCGCGGCACCAGCCAGCTCCTCGACCCGGTCACGCCCGACCTGGACGGCGCCTTCTTCTGGACGCAGTTCCTCGCCACGCTCGACGCGATCTTCATCACCGTCGGACTGTGGGCGTTCGAGCCGGTCGCCGCCGCGGGCGATTGACCGGCAGCGCCTGGCAGCGACGCATGGTCGCTGCCGGCGCGCGCACGACCGCTACTTCAGGTTCTTCGCGGCGAAGTCCCAGTTGATCAGGCTCTTGAGATACCCGTCGACGTAGTTCGGCCGCGCGTTGCGATGGTCGATGTAGTACGCGTGCTCCCACACGTCGCAGGTGAGCAGCGCGTTCTGACCGTGCTTCATCGGCAGGTCCGCGTTCGCGGTCTGCGTGACCTTGAGCTTGCCGCTGTCCTGGACCAGCCAGGCCCAGCCCGATCCGAACTGCGTCTTGGCGGCCTCGCCCAGCTGCTGGAGCAAATTGTCGACCGAGCCGAGGTCGCGGTTCACGAGCTCGAGGAGCTGGCCGGTCGGCTTGCCGCCGCCGTTCGGCTTCATCGAATTCCAGTAGAACGTGTGGTTCCAGACCTGGGCGGAGTTGTTGAACACGCCGCCCGACGACGACATGATGATCTGCTCGAGCGTCTGGTTCGCCTCGGGCTTGCCCTCGATCAGCTTGTTCAAGTTCGTCACGTACGCCTGGTGGTGCTTTCCGTAGTGAAAGTCCAGCGTTTCGGCGCTGATGACAGGGGCCAGGGCATCCTTGGCCCACGGGAGTGGTGGCAGTGAAAACGGCATGGCTGAACGGTCCTCTCTTGATGATGGTTGAACGAAAAAGCGAGGTGACGTTAGCAGACTGTTACCGTCGCAGCGGAAGAACCGCCGAAGAACCATGGTCACGAACCGCGACTTAGCAAGGGATGCGACCGTTTCGATTCTGTTAAGGTCGTCGCGTGCGCTCGACGGGACTGGTGCTGATGCTCGCCGCGCCGGCGCTCGCGCTGACCGCGGGCGCGTGCCGCGTGCCTGGCGGCGTCGACGGCGGACCACCGCCCGCCTTCTGCACGGCGCCGACACCGGGAGTGCTCGACGGCGCTCCGCCCGAGGCGCCGACGCTCTTGACGATGGTGATCGGCACCGATGACCCGACGCAACGGCACGTCGCCACGCCGTGGAACGACGGCGATCACATCCCGCTGGTCGCCGGGGGCCAGGGCGGGTTCATGATCCGGCCGTCGTTCGACGTGACGGCACCCGCGGCGCTGCCCGAGGACGGCGCGCACAAGACTTGCCTCGGCGTCTCGATGATCGCGGGACCGCCGGCGACGATCACGTCGCTGACCGACGGCGTGCTCGCGACGCGCATCGACGGGACGACCGCGACCTACCACGTACCGGCGCTGCTCGGCCTGCTCACGTACGACAGCCGGCTCGACGGCATGACCCAACCGCTCGCGTTCTACGTGCGCGCGGCCGACCCGGAGAGTGCCGGCTACCAGGCGCTCAGCGTCGTGCTCGACGCGTCGCTGTCACCCTGACCCGGCCTCGGCTCACGGCCGTGCGGTGCCGTCGAAGTAGGCGCGCGCGTGCGCGACGGCGTCGACGCCCACGGCGCTGCCGGCGATGCGCCCGCGGAGATCGTCGGGCTGCAAGTGAATGCCGCCGTAGATACGCGACTGCCCCGCCTGATCCGACGCGTCGAAGTACGTCGCCCACTGCAGGCGCACGTCGACGCTGGGCCCGTCCTCGAACGTGAGATACGCCCCGGCCGGCGCGACGAACTCGCCGAGGCCGCCGG
>Ga0265328_10000232_pt1 | contig 25613 bp, 19 predicted proteins | sample 41624metaG_FD_202086 | JGI IMG/M metagenome (GOLD analysis project Ga0265328, IMG submission 202086) | Rhizosphere microbial communities from Carex aquatilis grown in University of Washington, Seatle, WA, United States - 4-16-24 metaG | ecosystem: Host-associated > Plants > Roots > Rhizosphere...
GTCGGTCGCAGTCGCTAAGATACTGACGACAAGATCGGCCGCGAGTTTGATCTGGGGCAGCACATCAAGGGAGGCAGATGATAAAGAATCAAAGTTAGCGAGGTGTGCGCCAGGAACGATCCTATTGATCTCCGAGAATATACCGTTGATTTGCGTAATAATCGAGTGGCTCGGCGTGCGTCCCTCACTCGCGTAAGCCCGAACCGTCTCCTCCAGTGCCAATAGCGTCATGCGAAGAACAGTATGTCGATCCATTGGTGAACTCCCACCGTCGCTCATTGAACCTTCACGATCTTTAACCTCTTTATGCGCCATACACGACTGGAATAATCCATCATTATGGAACCATACGCAAATGAGCACTTCTGGCCGATTCCGGACTTCGGCCTCGCCTCCCCAGAAGCTGGAATCGGCTTCGAAACATTAGATTTTGGGCGCTACACAACTCTGCATATGCGTAGACTGTTTAATACGCTCCTAGGTTGATTGATTCGCGTCATCGCGAGCGAAGCGACGCGATCCATGTTTCCGCCTCGCGGCCCTGGATCGCGTCGCCGCGTTCGCGAGGACGGCCGCGGTCCCGGTTACGAGAGCGGAACCCGCGTCCGTCGATCAGCGCGAATTCAATTCAGGTCCACGATGTCACTCGCTGAAAAACGGGGTGTGCGGGGACTTGGCGAAAGTCTTAAGATTTCCACAATGATAAGCTACGGGTTGCTTTATCTAGGCTGTTGTATCACGCGAATTTTCTGAAAACTGTGAGGCCCCTGGAAATGAAAATTTCAGACACGGCCGCGCCGCTGGCCGGGCTCAAAGCCCGGCTTGCAGCAACACAACAGGAATTACGCGAGTCCAATGCTCGTTACAATGAGTTACGCCATCGGATAAAAAACGACCTGCAGGAACTCACGTTCTTGTTGTCCGTGCAGGCCCGGGTATCCAGTCCGCCTGACTATTGTGGACGTTGCATATCACGCCTGAGCAGCGTCGCTGCGCTCCACGGCGCACTCGACAACGACGGCTCCGACGACGTCTCCATGGCCAGTTATCTGACGGCCCTCTCGGACGCGATCAAGAAGTCGTTCGGCGATTGTATCTCTTTCGAGACAGTGATCGAACCAAATATCAAGCTCGACGACCGACGCGCGCGGTTTGTCGGGCTGATTTATGCGGAAGCCACCATGAATTCGGTGAAACACGCCTTTCCAAATGACGCTGCCGGAAAGATGGAAGTGCGGTTCCGTCGCTTGAGCGACACTTTCGAGATGACGGTCTCGGATAACGGCGTTGGCTTCGATCCGGCCGCGGCGCAGCCAGGCCGCGGCACGAAATTGATGAACGAGATCGCTCAACATTTGAAGGGCGCGCTGCGGTTTGAAAGGTCGCGAGTGGGCATGACCGTTCGTCTCACATTCGCCGATTCAATTTGATTGCCGATTCATTGAACGCGAAAGTCGCATACCGCCCCCATTATGGACCCGAGTTCCAAACCTCAGGTTTTGCGCGCTCCGTGATTCCGCCGGATGCGCCGACGATTTCGCACGATTTCGGCTGATTGGTTCGCGTCATTGCGAGCGTAAGCGACGCGATCCATCTTTCCGCCTCGCGGCCCTGGATCACGTCGCTTACGCTCGCGATGACGGCCGTGATCTCGGTTATGAGAGCGGAACCCGCATCAGCCGATCCGCGCGACTTCAATCCAGTTGCGCGCGGGACTCCCTGCCTGTTCCTTCCCGCGCTGTATCGGATACTCTTGCGCCAACCCCTAAATACACCTCCGCCTCGCTCACCCTTTCGCCGACGGCGGCGGCACGGGGCGGTCGACGGCTTTGAGCGCGTCGATGCAGGCTTTCAGCGCGTTGCGGCCGTCCGCCAGCGCTTCTTCCTCGCTCTCGCCGACGCCGAGGCAGCCGGGAATGTCGGGAAAGCGCACGATATAAAGTCCGTTTTCCTCCGCGGGGAGGCGGCTGTGCTCAAAGGGATAGGAGTCGATGTCGCTCACAGCTCCAACGCCTCCATTCGGTCGACCATATCGACGAAGGCCCGGACATGGGCCGGCGTCACCTTTTTGCGCATGGGTATGGCGACGCAATCGGGAACGGACGGATGTGTGAAGACGACATGCGTTCCCGTCATTTTGCGAAATTTCATCGCATATTGCGAGGCGGTGATCTCGAAATCGGCGGGCGTCCAGGCGCCGGCGGGATTGGCGCGGAAGGCCTCAAGGCGCTTGTTGTGCATTGGCGTTTCCAGGAACGGCGGGCGACTGAGCCCATTGTTCCCGGACGTAGCAATTTTCCCGCCAGCGTCACCCCCGCCGCACCGGCGGCAGCGCCGCTTCCTCCGCCTCGCTCAGCAGGACCGAGCGCGTGAGAAAGCGCAGGCCCTCGGGCGCCTCCAGCGAAAAACCGGAGCCGCGCCCCGGCACGGCGTCGATGACGAGCCGCGTATGGCGCCAATGCTCGAATTGATCCGCGCCCATATAGAAGGGACAGCCTTCTATCTCGCCAAGCCGCACGTCCGAGCCGCCGATTTTGAATTCGCCGAGCGGATAGCACATGGGCGCGCTGCCGTCGCAGCAACCGCCGGATTGATGAAAGAGAAGCGCGCCATGAAGGACGCGCAGCCGCGCGATCAACGCGGCTGCGGCCTCCGTGCAGGTGACGCGCGCCGGGGCGCTCAAAAGAACCCCAGAGCTTTGGGGCTGTAGCTGACCAGCAGATTTTTCGTCTGCTGATAATGATCCAGCATCATCTTATGCGTCTCGCGGCCGATGCCCGACTGCTTGTAGCCGCCGAAGGCCGCATGGGCGGGGTAGAGATGGTAGCAATTGGTCCAGACGCGCCCGGCCTGAATGCCGCGTCCCATGCGGTAAGCGGTCGCGCCGTCGCGCGTCCACAGGCCGGAGCCGAGGCCGTAAAGCGTATCATTGGCGAGAGCGAGCGCGTCGGCCTCGTCCCTGAATTTCGTCACCGACACGACAGGGCCGAAAATCTCCTCCTGGAAGATGCGCATTTTATTATGGCCGGCGAAAATCGTCGGCTCGACATAATAGCCGCCGGCGAGTTCGCCCTCCATCTCGCGACGCTTGCCGCCGGTCAGCAGCGCGGCGCCCTCCTGCTTGCCGATGTCCACATAGGCGAGGATTTTTTCGAGCTGGTCGTTCGAGGCCTGCGCGCCGATCATCGTCTCCGTGTCGAGCGGATGGCCGGAGCGAATGCGCTTCACGCGCTCGACGCCCTGCGCCAGAAAATCGTCGTAGATCGTCTCCTCGATCAGCGCGCGCGAGGGGCAGGTGCAGACTTCGCCCTGATTGAGCGCAAAGAGAGCGAAGCCCTCCAGCGCCTTGTCGGCGAAATCATCCTTTTGCGCGAACACATCGGCGAAAAAGATGTTCGGCGATTTGCCGCCGAGTTCGAGCGACACGGGAATGAGATTTTCCGAGGCGTATTGCATGATGAGGCGGCCGGTCGTCGTCTCGCCGGTGAAGGCGATTTTGGCGATGCGGCGATTGCTGGCGAGCGGCTTGCCCGCCTCGACGCCGAAGCCGTTGACGATATTGAGCACGCCCGGCGGCAGAAGATCGGCGATGAGCTCCATCAGCACGAGAATGCTGACGGGCGTCTGCTCGGCGGGCTTCAGCACCACGCAATTGCCCGCCGCCAGCGCCGGAGCGAGCTTCCACGCCGCCATCAGAATCGGGAAGTTCCAGGGAATGATCTGGCCGACGACGCCCAGCGGTTCATGGAAGTGATAGGCGACCGTGGTTTCGTCGAGTTCGCCGAGGCTTCCCTCCTGCGCGCGGATGCAGCCCGCAAAATAACGGAAATGATCGATGGCGAGGGGGATGTCCGCAGCTAGCGTCTCGCGCACCGGCTTGCCATTGTCCCAGGTCTCGGCGACGGCGAGCGTCTCCAGATTGGCCTCCATGCGATCCGCGATCTTGTTGAGCACGGCGGCGCGCTCGGCGACCGAGGCCCGGCCCCAGGCGGCGCGCGCGCCATGGGCGGCGTCGAGCGCAGTCTCGATATCCTCGGCGGTGGAGCGGGGAATGTCGCAGAAGGCGCGCCCGTTCACCGGGCTGACGTTCTCGAAATAATTTCCCCTGGCCGGTGCCACCCAGTCGCCGCCGATGAAATTCGCATAGCGCGATTTGAAATCGACCTTCGCGCCCGCCTGGTTCGGATTGGCGTATTTCATTCTTGCCTCCCTTGAGAAAGCAAGTTGAACACGCAGCTCCCGCCGGCGGCAAGCGGTTGCAGCGTCGCGTCGCCCGCGTCGCCGGCCCTGGGGACGGCGACGCCCGTGGGACGCAGCAGCGCGTGGTTAATTTTTTATTATATTGATTTTAATTGCTGTTCTCGCGAATGCGCGCCTCTCCCCGGCGCCGTGCGGACAAACACATAAAGACTTGCACATATCTTTATTGATTTAGCCGCACGCCTTTGTTATAGCGCTGCGGCGCGCTTCTCCGCCGGGCGAGACGGTTCCGACGGCAAGGCGTTTGCGCCGGATCAATCGGGGCGCGCAAGTCATCGAAGCGGCCTGTCGGCGGTTTCGCCGACGCGCCGCATGAACAGGAATTCCGGGTCGGCGTTCGCAAGTGACACGCGAAGGCCGGTTCGGCGGGCCGGACGGCGCCGCAGGCGCGCCGCGAGCAAAGGACTCCCTATGACCTCCCATTTCAACGATTATGTCGTCGCCGACATCGCCCTTGCCGATTGGGGCCGCAAGGAAATCAACATCGCCGAGACCGAAATGCCCGGTCTGATGGCGACGAGAGCCGAATATGGCCCGTCGCAGCCTTTGAAGGGCGCGCGCGTCGCCGGCTCGCTGCATATGACCATCCAGACCGCCGTGCTGATCGAGACGCTGAAGGCTCTCGGCGCGGATGTCCGCTGGGCGTCGTGCAATATTTATTCGACGCAGGATCACGCCGCCGCGGCCATCGCCGCCGCCGGCACGCCGGTCTTCGCCATCAAGGGCGAAAGCCTCGAAGATTATTGGGACTACACCCATAAAATCTTCGAATGGCACGACGGCGGCACGCCGAACATGATCCTCGACGACGGCGGCGACGCCACCCTCCTCATCCATCTTGGCCTGCGCGCCGAGAACGGCGACACCGCCTTTCTCGAAACGGCGAGCAACGAAGAAGAAGAGGTGCTCTACGCCGCGATCAAGAAGCGCCTCAAGGCCAATCCCGGCTGGTACAAGCGCAACGCCGAATCGATCAAGGGCGTGACCGAAGAAACCACGACCGGCGTGCATCGCCTCTACATCATGCAGAAGGAGGGCAAGCTCCTCTGGCCGGCGATCAACGTCAACGATTCCGTGACGAAATCGAAGTTCGACAATCTCTATGGCTGCCGCGAATCCCTCGTCGACGGCATCCGCCGCGGCACGGACGTGATGATGGCCGGCAAAGTCGCCTGCATCGCCGGCTATGGCGACGTGGGCAAGGGCTCCGCCGCGAGCTTGCGCAACGCCGGCTGCCGCGTCATCGTGACCGAGATCGACCCCATCTGCGCGCTTCAGGCCGCGATGGAGGGCTATGAGGTCACGACGATGGAAGACGCCGCGACGCGCGCCGACATCTTCTGCACCGCGACGGGCAATGTCGACGTCATCACCGTCGAACATATGCGCGTCATGAAAGACCGCGCCATCGTCTGCAACATCGGTCACTTCGACAGCGAGATTCAGGTCGCCGGTCTGCGCAATCTGAAATGGCACAATGTGAAGCCTCAGGTCGACGAAATCGAATTCGCCGACGGCAAGCGCATCATTCTGCTGTCCGAAGGCCGCCTGGTGAATCTCGGCAACGCCACGGGCCATCCGTCCTTCGTGATGTCCGCCTCCTTCACCAATCAGACGCTGGCGCAGATCGAGCTGTTCACCAAGCAGGGCCAATATGGCAAGGAAGTCTTCACCCTGCCCAAGCACCTCGACGAAAAGGTCGCCTCGCTCCATCTCAATAAAATCGGCGTGAAGCTGACGAAGCTGACCGATCAGCAGGCCACTTACCTGAACCTGCCCTCGAACGGCCCCTTCAAGCCGGAACACTACCGCTACTAACATCAAGCGGAAGCTGAAGAATTTTGCGGCCCCGCTCCCCTCTCGGAGCGGGGCCGTTTTCATGTCTGCAGCGCAAATTGCGTCAGCCGCGCGCCAGCGCGCCGCAAGCGCGCCTTTTTTTCGCGCCGAAAGCGGATTCCCCTTTTGCCGTGCGCGTTCTATTTTGAGGCGATTCGGGCGCCCTGGCGCGCGTCGGCGGTTTTTTCGCGTTTGCGTCATCGTAAGAACCCCTCCCCTCGACAGGAATTTCAACGATGCGCTTGAAGCGCGCTGATCGGCCGAATCTGACGAAAGACGAGCGGCGCGCCGGCGCGCGGCTCCAGCGGCTGGCGCGCAAGGCCAAATGCTTCGCCCTGCCCTGCGTGAGCGCCTTCGTCGCCAGCGCGCCGGCTGAAGCCGCGGGCTTTCTGCACGAAATTCCGCTCGAATCCGAAGCGGTGGGGCTCGCCCTCAGCGGCGGACTGGCTTTGTTCTCCGCCGTTGTGGCGCTGTCCCATCTCACCGAGCGCAAAAACTGGCGCCGGCGCGAACTCGCGCTCGCCGAAGAACTCGACGACACGAGAGCCCGGCTCGACCGCGCCCAGAGCTTTCTGTCGAGCGAAGCGCAAATTTTCATCGCCTGGGACGGTCCGGGCGCCGAGCCGGACATTGAAGGCTCGCCCATGCTCGTCACCGATCTGCCGGCGCCGCGCCGCGTGCTGGGCTTCGGCTCGTGGCTGACGGCGGAGTCGGCGCGCGAACTCGACCATGCTCTCGATCTGCTGCGTCAACGTGGCGAAGGCTTCCGCAAGCCGCTCATCGGCCTCACCGGGCGCCATTTCGATGCAGAAGGTCGCGCCGTCGGCGGCCGCGCCGTGCTGCGCATTCGCGAAATTTCCGGCGACCGGCTGGAGCTCATCAATCTGCGCGTGCGCTTCGACGAAGCGCTGGCCGAGGCGAACGGCCTGCGCGCGCTGTTGCAGGCGTTGCCCGAGCCCGCCTGGCTGCGCAACGGCGACGGGCGCCTCGCTTTCGTCAACGCCGCCTATGTGCGCGCTGTGGAGGCGAAGGACGCGGAAGACGCGCTGCGCGGCCAGATCGAACTGCTCGATCAGCCGGCGCGCGACGCCGCCGCCAGGGCCTGCGACGCCGACGCCGTTTGGCGCGAGCGCGTGACCAGCGTCGTCGCCGGCGCCCGTCATGCGCTGGATGTGACGCAGACGCGCGCCGACAGCATTATGGGCGCAATCGCCATCGACCGCCACGAAATCGAAAAGATGCGCGCCGATTTCGAAGAGCAAATGCGCGCGCACGCCCGCACGCTGGACCAGCTTCCCACCGCCGTCGCGATTTTCGACCGTTCGCAGCGCCTCGCCTATCGCAACGCCGCTTACAACGATCTTTGGCCGCTCGACGCCGCCTTTCTCGACCAGCGCCCGACCGATTCAGAAATTCTCGATCGCCTGCGCGCGCATCAGCGCCTGCCGGTCGAAGCCGATTACAAAGTCTGGAAGGCGCGTCTGCTCGAAGCCTATCGCAGCGTCGAGCAGCATATTCATGTCTGGCACACGCCGAGCGGCCGCACGCTGCGCGTCGTCGTGCATCCCAATCCGCAGGGCGGCGTCACTTATCTTTATGACGACATGAGCGAACGCTACGATCTTGAATCGCGCTTCAACGCTCTGTACCGGATGCAGAACGAGACGCTGGAGACCCTGCATGAAGGCGTCGCAGTCTTCGGCACGGACGGGCGGCTTAAATTCAGCAATCCCGCCTTTTCGCGCCTGTGGCGGCTGCAACCGACGGCGCTTGCGGAACGGCCGCATTTCGAAACCATCGTCGATATGTGCAAGGAGTTTTACGCCGAGGACGACGCCTGGGACAAGCTGCGCGGCTTCGTGACCGGCCTCAACGACATGCGCACCGGCTTCACCCGCCGCATGGAGCGCAGCGACGGCGTCGTGCTCGACCTCACGGCGCAGCCGCTGCCCGAAGGCGCGGCGCTGCTCACCTTCGTCGACGTGACCGCGGACGCCAATGTCGAGCGCGCGCTCACCGACCGCAACAAGGCCTTGCTCGCCGCCGAGAGACTGCGCAACGACTTCATCCATCACGTGAGTTACGAGCTGCGCTCGCCGCTCAACAACATCAATGGATTCGTGCATCTCCTCGGCGAAGGCTCGACCGGCGATCTCAACCCGCGCCAGCGCGAATATCTCGGCTATGTCAGCAAATCCTCCGCCGCTTTGCTCGCCATCATCGACGATATTCTCGATCTTGCGACGATCGACGACGGCGCCATAGCCTTGGAAGTCGACGACGTCGACGTCGAAAGCGCGATGCGCGGCGCGATAGAGGGCGTGCAGGACAGGCTCGCGGAAAATCAGATTGCGCTCGAAATCGTCTCCACCGGCGACATCGGCTCTTTCCGCGGCGATCCCAAGCGCGTGCGGCAGATTTTGTTCAACCTCCTCTCCAACGCCATCGGATTTTCGCGCCCCGGACAGACGGTCACGCTCGCCGCCCTGCGCCGCGAGCAGGAAGTGGTGTTCAAGGTGGTCGACCGCGGCCGCGGCATCCCGTCCGAAATTCTCGAACGCGTGTTCGAGCCGTTCGAATCTCATACTGCGGGCACGCGCCATCGCGGAGTCGGCCTTGGGCTTTCCATCGTGCGCGCTTTCATGGAGCTGCATGGCGGCAAGGTGCTGATTGATTCAGCGCCCGGCGAAGGCACGACGGCGACCTGCATCTTCCCCGCGCCCGCGGCGCAATCGCTGCCTGTGGAAGCTCCTCCCGCGGCAAAAACCGGAGAATGCGGCGCATGAGCGAAGACAACGCACAGCCGACGCGCTGGAGCGTCGATCTTCCCGACGAAGCCGCCACACTCACGCTCGCGCAGGATCTCGCATCCCTGCTGAAGCCCGGCGACCGCGTGACGCTCACCGGCGATCTCGGCGCCGGCAAAACCACTTTTGCGCGCGCGCTCATTCGCACCTTGCGCGGAGACCCGGAGCTGGAGGCGCCGAGCCCCACTTTCACGCTGATGCAAATCTACGACGGCGACGGCGTGAAAGTCGTTCACGCCGATTTCTATCGTCTCGACCCGGCCAACGATCTTGCCGAACTCGGCTGGGAAGAGGAATTCGATGACGCCGTCGCGCTCGTCGAATGGGCCGACCGGGTGACGGAGTTTTCAAGCGGCGACAGGATCGACGTCACGCTCGCCTACCTCGACGCAGAACATCGCAACGCACGGCGCGTGACGCTGACGGGTTACGGCGCTCTGGGTCCGCGCCTCGCCGCCTTCACCACCTTGCGTGAATTTCTGCGCGCCAACGGCTGGTTCGAGGCGGAGCGGCGCCATTTGCAGGGCGACGCCTCCAGCCGCGCCTATGAGACGCTCGAAAAGCGCAATGGCGATCGCGCCATATTGATGATTTCGCCGCAACGGCCGGACGGCCCGCCCATTCGCTACGGCCGCTCCTACAGCGCCATCGCCCGCCTTGCCGAAAATGTGAAGCCCTTCGTCGCCGTCGACGAGGCCTTGCGCGCGCTCGGCGTTTCCGCGCCGGAAATTTACGCGCGCGATTTGAACGCCGGTCTGCTGCTGATCGAAGACCTCGGGCGCGACGGCGTCGTCGACGAAAACGGGCCGATCCCGGAACGCTATCTGGAAGCGGCGAGCGTGCTCGCGCATCTCCATACGCGCAAATTGCCGGATTCGCTGCCGCTCGGCGACACCGCGGTCTACACCATTCCGCCCTATGATCTCGACGCGCTGCTCATTGAAGTGGAGCTGCTGCTCGAATGGTATGTCGGCCATGTCGCAAAGGCCAATATCGCCTCCGGCGCCCGCGCGATGTTCGTCAATCTCTGGCGCGCAGTGCTGCTGGAAATCGCGTCCGCGCCGCCGACCTGGACGTTGCGCGACTATCACTCGCCCAACCTCATCTGGTTGCCGCAGCGCGAGGGGATCGCCCGCGTCGGCGTCATAGATTTTCAGGATTGCGTGCTCGGCCATCCCGCCTATGATCTCGCCTCGCTGGGGCAGGACGCGCGCGTGAGCGTGCCCGGCGATCTTGAAATCAAGCTGCTTGCGCAATATGCGCGCCTGCGAAAAGACGCCGACGAGAATTTTGACATGGCGGGCTTTGTGAAATGCTATTCGATCCTCAGCGCCCAGCGCGCGACCAAAATCCTCGGCATTTTCGCGCGACTGGATATGCGCGACGGCAAGCCGCAATATCTCGCCCATATTCCGCGCGTCGAAGCCTATCTGAAAAAAGGGCTCGCGCATCCCGCCCTTGCGGAGCTAAAAGCCTGGTATGAAGCCAATCTCCCCGCCCTTTTCGACGCCCATGGCTGATCGCGCGCCGGTCATGCCGCAGGTCGCCATGGTGTTCGCCGCGGGGCTTGGCGCGCGAATGCGCCCGCTGACGGATGTGACGCCGAAGCCGCTTGCGCGCGTCGCCGGCAAGAGCCTCATCGACTATACGCTGGACGATCTCGCCGAATGCGGCGTCGATCGCGCCATCGTCAATGTGCACCATCTCGCCGATCAGATCGAAGCGCATGTCGCCACGCGCATTGCGCCGCGCATCGCCATTTCGGACGAGCGCGCTGCGCTTCTCGACCAGGGCGGCGGCATAAAAAAGGCGTTGCCTCACATCGGCGAGGCGCCTTTCTTCATTTGCAATACGGACGCCTTCTGGCGCGGCGCCGGCGCGAAAAATCTCGCAAAGCTCGCCGCGGCCTGGCGCCCGGAAGACATGGACATTGCGCTGCTGCTCGCCCCGACGAAGGGCAGCGTCGGCGTCGATTGGGACGGCGATTTCGATCTCGACGCCGATGGGCGCATCACGCGCCGCGACGGCGCCAAACCTTTCGTCTATTCCGGCGTCGGCATCGTCAAACCCGCGCTGTTCGCCGGCGTCGAGCCGGACATATTCAAGCTCGCGCCCTTCTTCTTCGCCGCTGCGGCGAAGGGGCGCCTTTACGGCGTCGCCGGCGAGGGGCTCTGGCTGCATGTGGGCTCCGTCGCCGCCATCGACGAAGCCGAGCAGCGCCTCGCGAGCGCGGCCTAGCGCGCCGCGATGACCTGCGCGGTTTTCTCGATCCCGCCCGGCGTTCCGTTTCTCGCGACATTCGCCCATGCGCTGCTGGACGGAAAAATCCTGTCCGCAATATCGCGCGACACGCCGCCGCTCGCACTCGCGAAGGCGACGATCTATGTGCCGACGCAACGCGCCGCGCGCGCGCTCGCAGCCGAATTTGCGCAGGCCCTGCGCGGACCGGCGGCGCTGCTTCCGCGCATATTGCCGCTCGGCGGCCTTGAGGCCCAGGAAAACGCCGCGCTGCTGCATGGCGGATTAACCGACGGCGATCTTGCGCTGCCGCCCGCCATGGACGAGCTGGAGCGCCGCCTCATTCTCGCGACGCTGGCGATGCAATGGGCGAAGGCGCTGCGCCACGCTATTTTATCCGTGGGACCGGAAGGCGAAGCCGTCGTCGATGCGCGCGAGCAATTGCTTGTCGCGCCGTCGCCCGTGAACGCCTATGCGCTCGCGCGCGATCTCTCCGCGCTGATCGACGAATTCATCATCGAGGATGTCGACAAAAGCGCGCTTGCAAAACTCGAAAACGGCGCCTTCGATCGCTTTTGGGCGATCACCACGCATTTTCTCGAAATTGCGCTCACGCAATGGCCGGCGATTTTGGACGAGCGCGGCCTCACCGACGCCGCGACGCGTCAGAAAGCGCTGATCGAGGCGCAAATCGCGCGGCTTGCGACGGCGGCGCCCGATGGCCCTGTGATTGCGCTCGGCTCCACCGGCGCCAATCCCTCGACCGCGCGCCTGCTGCGCGCCATTGCGCGCTATCCGCAAGGCGCCGTTGTCTTGCCCGGGCTCGACAAGGAGATGAGCGCCGCCGCCTTCGCCATGATCGGCGAAGCCGACGACGCGCGAAAAGAACCCGCCTTCACCCATCCGCAGACCATGCTGAAGCGCCTGCTCGGCGTGATGGAGATCGCGCGCGACGACGTTGTCGAACTCGGCGCGCCGTCTCTCGCGCAGCGCGATCGCCGCGCGCTGATCTCGCAAGCGCTGCTGCCCGCGGAAGCGACCGATGGCTGGCGAGATTTTCGCGCGGCGACGGCGGCGACCTTTCCCGCCGCGCTCGACAAAATCGCTTATGTCGAAGCCGCCGACGAGCGGCAGGAAGCCGGCGCGCTGGCGCTGCTGATGCGCGAAGCTCTGGAGACGCCGGGGCGCACGGTCGCGCTGATCACGCCCGACCGCACAATCGCCCGGCGCGTCGCCGCCGAATTGACGCGCTACGGCGTCGAGATCGACGACTCCGGCGGCAAGCCGCTGGCGTTGAGCGACATCGGCATATTGGCGCGGCTGATCGGCGAGATCGGCGCCGACGGCGCCTCGGCGGCCAAAATCGCGGCGCTGCTCTCGCATCCGCTCGCCTGTTTCGGCCTTGTGCGCGACGAGGTCGCGCACCTTGCGCCGATGATCGACATTGGCGTCCTGCGCGCAATCGCGCGAGAGGAAGACGCGCTGTGGTCGCAATCAATCGACGACGCGAAAGCCGCCGCGGCGGACCGGCACGCGCCGGCGTTGGCGCGCGGTCTTTCAGAGTCGGATTGGGCCGGCGTCGAGGCGCTGCTCGCGCGCATGGACGCCGCGCTTGCGCCAATTCTCGCCTTGCCGCGCGACGCCGATCTGCGCGCGCGCGTCGATGCGCATCGCGCCGCGCTCGAAGCCGTCGCCGCGACGCCGGATGAAACGCTCGCCTGCGACGGCGCAGAAGAACTCTTCGCGCTGTTCGACACCCTCGCTCAATCCAATGCGCCGCTCGGCTTCACTTGCGCCAATTACGCGGCCTTTTTAGCCAGCCTGCTGCTCGAAACGACATTGCGCATGGCGCGGCGCACCCATCCGCGCGTGAAAATTCTCGGTCCGCTCGAAGCCCGTCTCATTCATGCCGATCTCGTGCTGATCGCCGGACTGGATGAAGCGGTCTGGCCGCCGCAGACAGACGCGGGCGCCTTTCTCAACCGCGCGATGCGGCGTCAGCTCGGGCTCACCCCGCCGGAGCGCCGCATCGGGCAAAGCGCGCATGACTTTGAAATGGCTTTCGGCGCCGACGCGCTTGTGTTGAGCCGCGCGCTCAAGCGCAACGGATCGCCCACCGTCGCCTCGCGTTTCATCACGCGTCTCGCGGCGCTCGCCGACGACGCCTTCGCCGCCTGCAAGCAGCGCGGCGATGCGGCGCTCGGCGTCGCCAATGCGCTGGATACGCCGCGACGCACGATAAGCTGCGCGCGGCCGGAGCCGACGCCGCCTCTCGAACTGCGACCGCAAAAACTCAGCGTCACGCGCGTTGAAATGCTGCGCCGCGACCCCTATTCGATTTATGCCGAATATGTTTTGCGCCTCGCGCCGCTGCCGCCGCTGGGCTCCGAATCCGGCGCGCGCGCCGTCGGCGTCGCTTTGCACGCAGCGCTCGCAAGCTTCGCCGATAGCGCCGTGACCGACGCGACGGCGCGGGAAACCCTGCTCGGCCTTGCGCAGGAAAATCTTGCCCGCTTCTTCGGCGAGCCCGCCTTCTGCGTCTTCGACTGGCCGCGCATCGTCGCCGGCCTTGAGTATGCGCTGTCCTTCGATCGCGAACGCCGCGCAATGGTTTCGAGCGTGTTCGTCGAAACGCATGGCGCCTGGCGCTTTACGCTTTACGACGGCTCTGCTTTCACGCTCAACGGTTTCGCTGACCGCATCGAGGTGAATTCCGCGGGCGACGCTTTCGTCATCGACTATAAAACCGGCGCGCCGCCGACGCTATCTCAGGTCAACGCCGGCTTCGCGCCGCAATTGACTCTTGAGGCCGCGATGATTCAAGCGGGCGCCTTTGCGCCCATCGGCAAGCGACATGTCGCCGGCGCCTGTTACGTGCAGATCGGCGGCGCCGATACGCAGCTCTGGCTGAAGCCGAAAGATAAGGAAAAGACCTTCGACGAGCTTGTCGCCGACCATAAAGACCAACTCTTCGTGCTGCTCAATCAGTTCCGCGATTCGGCGCGGTCTTACCCCTCGCGTCCCTATGTCGCCTTCGCCGCGCGATTTGGCGATTACGATCATCTGGCGCGCGTCAAGGAATGGTCGCGCGGCGGCGGCGAGGGCGAGGAATGAGCGCGCCCCGGCCGATCCCGCAGGAAACGCGCGACACGCAGCGCATCGCCTCGGACCCCGCCGCCTCCGCCTGGGTCGCGGCGCACGCCGGTTCCGGCAAAACCCATGTGCTGACGCAGCGCGTCGTGCGGCTGCTGCTTGAAGGCGTGTCGCCCTCGCGCATTTTGTGCCTCACCTACACAAAGGCCGCGGCGGCGAATATGTCGTCGCGCATCTTCGACATATTGGCCGATTGGGCGCTTCGCGACGACGACGCGCTGTATAATGCGATAAAAGCGAGCGGCGCACAGGCGCCTTCGCCCGCGCAATTGACCTACGCACGCAGCCTGTTCGCCCGCGCCGTCGAAACGCCGGGCGGGCTGAAAATCCAAACCCTCCACGCATTCTGCGAGCGCATTCTGCATCTCTTTCCCTTTGAAGCGAATGTGCCCGCCGGCTTTCGCGTCATCGACGACCGGCAGCGCTCTGAACTTTTAACGCGCGCGCGCGCCGAAGCGCTTCAGCTGGCCTCACACGATGACGGCGCGCTCGGCGCGGCGTTGACGCTCGTCGCGCGCGAAGCGTCGAGCGCAGGGTTCGACGCGCTGATGCAGGAATATCTCGGCGCGCGCGGCGCCTTGCGGGAAGCGGCGCCCGGAGGAGACGCCGCCGATCTGCTGCGCGCGCGCCTTGGCCTTAAGGCGGACGAAACGCTCGGCGGCGTTGAAGCGCGCATGACCAATGACGGCGTTCCCCTCGCGCGCTGGCGCGAGACGGCGCGGCGACTGCGCGCCGGCGGCGCCAATGACGGCAAGCTCGCCGACAGGCTCGACGCCGCAGCAAACGCCGCGCCGGAGTCCACATGCGTCGATCTTTATCTCGATGTCTTTTTTACGCAAAAAGGCGAGCCGCGCGGCGTCGGAAAGACCAGGATCATCACGAAGAAGCTGATCGACGAAGATCCGGCGCTGCTGGAGACGCTGGAGGCCGAGCGCGATCGGCTTGCAACGCTCATCCCCTTGCGTCTTGCGGCGGCGACGCTGGAACGCTCGCTTGCGCTCGCCCGCGTCGCGGATGCCGTGATCGGAGTCTATGAGCGAGAAAAAAGCAATCGCGGCCTGTTTGATTTCGACGATTTGATCGAGCGCACGCGCTCGCTGCTGCGTCGCTCCAGCCCCTCCTGGGTGCTGTACAAGCTCGACTCGCAAATCGACCATATTCTGCTCGACGAAGCGCAGGACACGAGCGCGCCGCAATGGGAAATTCTGGAGACGCTCGCCAATGAATTTTGCGCCGGCGAGAGCGCGCGCGGACTTGCGCGCACCTTTTTCGCGGTCGGCGACAAAAAGCAGTCGATCTTTTCCTTTCAGGGCGCCGAACCGGAAAAATTCGACTCCATGCGCAAGCTGTTCGTCGAACGTTTCGGCGACGCGCAAAAGCCCTTCGCCGATTTGCGCCTGACGCGCTCCTTCCGCTCCGCGCCGGAAATTTTGCAGGCGGTGGACGACGTGTTCGCCGCCGGCGCCGCGCGGCGCGGCCTCAGCGCCGATCCTCAGGAGCCGGCGCCGCAGCATGAGGCGTGGAAAAGCGACGTTCCCGGCCTTATCGAAATCTGGGCCTGCATGGCGCCGAAAACGCACGACGCGCCGGCCGATTGGCGCCTGCCGCTCGATTATGTGGACGGGCGCGATCCGGCCGCGCTGCTCGCCGCCAAAATCGCGCGCAAAACGCGCCTGCTGCTGACGCCGGCGAATGGCGAAAGCGTCGAGGACAAGGGCGTGCGGCGCCTGGCGCAGGCCGGCGATATTCTTATCCTCGTGAGAAAGCGCGACGCCTTTTTCGAGGCGATGATCCGCGCGCTGAAGGCGGAAAACATTCCCGTCGCCGGCGCGGACAGGCTCGATCTCACCGGCCATATCGCCGTCATGGATCTTCTTGCGCTGGCCCGCGCCGCATTGCTGCGCGACGACGATCTGACGCTCGCGACAGTGCTGAAGTCGCCGCTCTTTGGGCTTGGCGACGATGATCTGATTCAAATCGCGCCACAGCGCAGCGGGTCTTTGTTCGATGCGCTCGCGGCGTCGGAGACGCCGGCGCATCGCGCGGCCGCCGAGCGTTTCGAAGCCTGGCGCCGCGATGCGATGCGGCTTGCGCCTTTCGACTTTTTCTCACGCGTGCTCGGCGCCGGCGGCGGACGGGCGCGGCTTGTGGCGCGGCTCGGCGTCGAAGCCAATGACGCCATCGACGAATTCCTGCGCCTCGCGCTCAATTACGAGGGCGACTGCGCGCTCACTCTCGCCGCTTTCGTGCAGGCGCTGGACGCATTGCAGCTCTCGGTGAAGCGCGACATGGAGGCCGCCGGCGGCGCCGTGCGCGTGATGACCGCCCATGCGGCGAAAGGCCTTGAGGCGAAAATCGTGTTTCTGCCGGACACCTGCGGCGCGCCCTCGGGCCGGCACGATCCTTCGCTGTTTTCGCTCGACAGCGACGCGCCGCTCATCTGGTCGCGTTCCATGGCCTGCGATCCGCCCGCCGTGGCGACAGCGCGCGAAGCGATGCGGCAAGCGGCGCGCGACGAACATCAGCGTCTGCTCTATGTCGCGCTGACGCGCGCGGAAGAGCGGCTCTATATCGCCGGCTTTCACGGCGCCGGCGGCAAGGCGGCGGGCTGCTGGTACGACACGATCCGCGAGGCGCTGGCGCCGACATGCGAAACGCTGCCCGATCCGCTCGATCCCGACAGCGAGATTCTCTTGCGCGGCGGCGTCGCCAAACTCGATGCGGCGCCGGTCCCGCGTGTTGCGCCGCAGGAGAGCCCCGCGCCCGATTATGCGCGCCGGCCGGCGCCGCAGGAGCGCGCGCCCGCGCCGCCGCTGCGCCCCTCCAGCGGTCTCGCGGCGTCGGAAGCGCAGGCTGCGCCGGCGGCGCGCACAAAAGCGCAAAGCGACCGCCTGCTTATCGGCCGGTTGACGCATACGCTGTTGCAGGAATTGCCGAAATGCGCGGCGGATGCGCGGGTCGCGGCGGCGCAACGCTTCCTGCGCGCACGCGCGCCGCAATTGAATGAGGCGGCGCGCGACAAAATCGCGCAAAGCGCGCTTGGCGTTATCGAAGCCGCAACGCTCGCCCCGCTCTTTGGCGCGCAATCGGCCGCCGAAGTCGATGTGACCGCGCGTCTCGCGACGCCACGCGGCGAGCTGGCGCTTGCAGGCCGCATCGACCGCCTGGCGGAAGCGGATGAGGAAGTCTTCATCGCCGATTACAAGACCGGGCGCGCGCCGCGGCAATTGGGCTTTGGCCATTTGCGCCAACTTGCGCTGTATCGCGCCGCCATCGCCGCGCTATACCCGGACAAGCGCCCGCGGTGCCTGTTGATTTTCACCGAGGACGCGCGCGTCGCGGAAGCTGCGCCGGCAGAGCTGGACGCCGCTTTCGCGCAAATCGTCGAGACCGAACTGGGCGCAAGCGCTACAGAAGCGGCGACGCAGCAAGAGCCTGGCGCGTGACCGACACAGTCCGCGCCTGACGCAATGGTTCAGCCCGCAGCATTTGCACAACAGGAGTTTTGTTCGATGACCGATCTCGCCACGCCCGATCTGCGCAAAGCCGCCGTCATTACCGGCGCCTCCGACGGCATAGGCGCTGCGCTGGCGCGCAATTTCGCCGCGAAGGGACATCTCGTCGCGCTTGTCGCGCGGCGTAAACCCTTGCTGGAGAAACTCGCCGCGGACATCGCCGCCGCCGGGGCCGCGCACAAGCCTCTTGTGATCGAGCTTGACCTTGCCGCGCCAGGCGCCGCAGAGCGACTCGCGGGCGCGCTGCGCGACGCCGGCGCGAGCGTGGAATATCTCGTCAATAACGCCGGTTTCGGGCTGATGGGCGAGATCGCCGAACTCGACGCCGCCGAGCAAGTGGCCATGATCGATCTGAATGTGCGCGCTCTCACCGAGCTGACGCTGCGCTTTCTGCCCGAGATTGTCGCGACGAAAGGCGGCGTGCTCAATGTCGCCTCCATCGCCTCCTATATGCCCGGCCCCGGCATGGGCGTTTACTATGCGAGCAAGGCCTATGTGCGCTCCTTCAGCGAGGCTTTGGCGCAGGAGCTGAAAGGCGCGGGCGTTAAAGTGTCCTGCCTCTGTCCCGGCCCGGTGACGACCGGATTTCAGGCGCGCGCGGGCTTTGCGCTGTCGGGGTCCATGTCGGCGATGAAACCGGCGCTCGTCGACGCGGAGGAAGTCGCCCGGCAGGCCTATGACGGGCTCATGGCCAATCGTCGCGTCGTTATTCCCGGCTGGGTCAACAAGCTGCTGGTCCATGCGCTCGCGGTGACGCCCAATGCGCTGATCCTGCCGACGCTCGCTTTCGCGCAGAAGCGGCGCTGACGCTTTCCGCGCGATGCGGACGCCGCCATTCCGCCATGTCGTTCGAACGCAAAAAGAGAAGCCGCGCGAGAGGCGCGGCTTCTCTTTTTTAGCGTAAGCGTAACCGCCGGCCGATTATTCTTCGGCGGCCTTCACCTTCAGCACCTGACGGCCGCGATACATGCCGGTCTTCAGGTCGATATGATGCGGGCGACGCAGCTCGCCGGAGTCCTTGTCCTCGACATAGGCCGGAGCCTTGATCGCATCCGCCGAGCGACGGAAGCCGCGCTTCATCGGCGAAGTTTTTCGTTTCGGAACAGCCATCTAATTTATACTCCACCTGGCTCCCTTGCGCTGTCATCGGCGCGGAGCGGAATTTCGTGATGGGCCGATACACTATATTCGCGGGCTTGGCTAGCCTCACCCCCGGCCGGCCCGGTATTTATCCCCGCCGGCGCGGCAGGGCGCGACGAGATAGTTCGCGACTCGCCGCCACTGCCGCACGCCCTCAATATCGCGTACGACGAGCTTTTGCACGGGCGCCCGCCATTCAATTGCGGCGTCGAGGCCGGTCGGGCGCTCGAAACCGTCGAAAACCGGCGCGACGATCCATGCGGGCGCATCGGCTGCGGCGCAAAATGCGGTCAGCTTTTCCGGCGAAACGTTAATTTTATGAAAGCCCGCCTCACGGAAGGGCGTGAGAATTTCGTCGCTCGACAGGCCGGCGTCAATGGCCCGCTGCGCTCGATCGCGATAGAGGAACGCCAGCTCGCGCGAGAACACGAGGCCCGCACCCTGTATCGGCGACAGCCAGTTCGGCCGATGCAGCCACCACCAGCTTTCGCGCAGGCCATCGAGCCAATAAACGTCGCCCGGCCGCTCTTCGATGCGACGCAGGAGATCGGGAACGCCCGCGCCCGAGTCGAAATATTTATTCTCGACGCTGCGCTGATCCCAGACGCCGAACAGCACCAGAAATCCCGCGCCGGCGAAAGCCTCCATCGCCTGGCGCGACAGGCCGGGCGTGTTGGCGAGCGCAAAAACCGCGGCGAGAAAGGCGAGCGGCGTATAATCGAAGGGCAGACCAAGCGTGCGCCGCGCATCGTTCAAATGATCGACCGGCGCGCCGGCGACCACGTCGAACATGGCGATCTGGCGATTCGCCAGGCTGACGACCAAAACCGCCGACACAAGCCCGACCGCCCAATCGACGGAGACTGTCGACAACACATTGGGCTGGCGCGCGACGCCGAAATATACGGCGAGAGCGCTGAGCGACAGCGCAATTGCGGCCCAATCATAATCCGCGTCCGCCCAGGCCAGCGCCAGCAGCATAAGCGCAATGCGCGCGCCGCCGCCCCGCGGACAAAGGTCGACCGCGCAAATCGCCGCCGCCGCGCCGCCAAGCGCGCCGACAAGCCACAGGCTGCGCCAGCTCTGGGCCTGCAGGACGATGAGCGAGGATAATTTATCGCCCAGCACATAGGCTGCGCCGACGCCGACCACGCCGACGACGAGAGTCAGGATAAACAGGCGCGCGACGCGCGGCGGCGCCACGCTCGCGCCGATAATCAAGGACGCGCTGCGCACCGCCGCGCGCCCCAGCCAATCGTCGAGCCAGAGCGAGGGAAAGAGATGCGGATTGCGCTCGATGAGAACGGCGCGCCATTCGGGATCGACAAAGGTCCACAGACGCGCGATCAAATCCGGCCGAAGCAGCAGCGCGCCGACGGCGCCAAGCGCGAGAACGACGAGCACGCGTCGCGGACCGCGCTCAAGCGCGATCCAGAGCAGCAGGACGCCGGCGCCGGGAGCCGCCATAATGGGGTGAATCGCCGCCGCGGCGACCATCAGCAGCGCGGCGAGGCCGATGCGCCGCGCCACCAATGCGGAGAGGGCGCCGAGCACGAACATTTCAGCGAAAGGCCGCGGCGTCGCGGCCGTCTCCGCATAGGAAAACAAGCGGTAGCCGCCATAGGCCGACGGCAATGCCGCAGCGAAAATCACCGCGAGATTGCGCGCCTTGCCTGCGCCGATCGCGTAAGCGGCGCAAGCGGCGCCGACAAAACCCGCGACCACAGCGGCGAGCGCGACGCCCGTCGTCGCCGCCGAAACGCCAACGGCGCCGACGAGAGCGCCAAAGATCGGAGTAAAGAGCGTGAAGCTCGACTGCCCGTCATTGCGGAACATAATGTCGGCGCCGACGCCGGCCGGATCGAGATCGGCGATCGCGCGCGCGGAATAAACAATGGTGCTGGCGTCAATCGTGTAATAAGGATTGCAAAAAGCCCAGAAAGCAAAAAGCAACGCAAGGACGACCGGATCGCCGACGCGTAATATGGACAGGACTCCTGCGGCCGCCCGCGACTCCTGAACATGTCCGTCCCCGTCGAACATATTCACGAACGTTCCTGTTCTCGTCGCCCCGACGTCGCCTTCGCTCGCAAAACCCTTTCCCCTCTAGCCGACAGCTGCGCTCGCGCGCTGTTCCGGCGATTGTACACGCGTTTGAGCGCGTTGTGAAAGAAGTTGTTTTGCCGGAGCCCCAAGGACGCGCGGCGATAAACGCCGCGCCTGTCCTCAAAGGTTTCGAGCGGAACGCCGCGCCGATAAAGCGCGTTGGTCGCGTCGTGTCAGGCGTCGGAAAGGTCGCGCGCGCCGGGCTTGCGAACATCCGACGGAGAGGCGACAAGAAGATAGCCGAGGAACCGCTGCGAATCGATGGGATCATATCCAAGACGCGCGCGCAGCTTTTTACGCAGCTTGCTGATATGGCTTTCGACGACGTTCTCCTCGACCTCATCGTCGAACAGCCCGTAAACCGCGTTGAAGATCTGGGACTTCGTCAGGCGCCGCCCGCGATTCATGACGAAATATTCGAGAATGCGCCGCTCCCGACGCGGAAGCGGCAATGCTTCGCCGCTGACCATCGGATCGCTGCCGTTGAAAAAGACCTGGATAGAGCCAAGCACGGCGAAATCCTGCCGCGCTTCGGCCCGGCGCCGTATCGCATGGACCCGCGCCAGAATTTCCTTGACGTGGATCGGTTTGCGCACCACGTCGTCGACGCCGGCGCTGAACAGGCCGAGCGTCTGCTCCAGCGACAGAGCGTCGTTCATCGCAATGACCGGCGCCTGCGACCGCCGCCGGATAAGCCGCGGCAATTCTTCCCGATCGCGACATTCGCCGATCAGAAAGGCTTCAACGGCCTGCACATCGCCCTCAACGGCCGAACCGACCCAATCTCTGAATTGATCGAGCCCAAATCCCGCCGAGGCGATGCCTTCTTGTCCAAATCTGCATGCATATCCGCTTGTGACAAGTTCGCGCTCGTCGACAATGATGAACATCACGGCCTCCTTGAGAAACCTTTGTCGACACGATTCCGCCGCGAATCAGCCGACATAAATACTTATTCGCAACGAATCCGCGGCGTCAACCAAATCGAAAGATTTATGGAGCATTCGCCAGGCGATTCGTCTCTGCGCGCCGCGCAATGCGGGTTTTCGTCGCAATAGAAACGCCGCCTCAGAATGTAAACGAAACGCCATTTGTGCGCATGCACAGTAAACAAAAAGAGAACAAAAATCGGTGCGCCGTTTGTCGCGGCGCCGCGGACGCGAGCGCTTCGAAATCGCAAAGGCGCCGCAATCGCCCCCGGCGCCCTCGCGCAAGCCTCGCCCGCCACATTGACGACGGGCGAGCGAGGCCTCGTCAAACAATCCGCGCCTTGCGCATCTTGAGGAAAGGACGACATGCAGTCGTCGTTTTACGTTTCGCTGTCGTCGCAGATCACGCTGGACAAGCGCATGACGACAATCGCCTCCAACGTCGCCAACGCCTCGACGGTCGGCTTTCGCGCGACCGGCGTCAGCTTCGAATCCGTCCTCTCCAAGGCCGGCACGACGCCCACCGCGTACGCCGCGCCGGGCAAGGACTATATTTCCCGCACGCCGGGCGATCAGCAGCGAACCGACAATCCCTACGACGTCGCCATTGTCGGCGACGCCTGGATCGGCATTCAGACGCCGAACGGCGTCGCCTATACGCGCGACGGGCGGATGCAAATGCTGGAAACAGGCGAATTGCAGACCGCCGCCGGCTATCCCATCCTCGACGCGGGCAATTCCCCGATCGTGCTTGACCCGAACGCCGGCCCGCCGATGATTTTCCGCGACGGCATGATCACCCAGGCCGATCGTCAGGTCGGCGCCATCGGCCTGTTCAACATCGACGACAATGCGACGCTGCAAAGAGCGCCGAACTCCAGCGTCATTCCCTCCACGCCCGCGACGGCTGTCGTCGACTTCGTGCACAATGGCGTGCAGCAGGGCTTTATCGAGGGCTCCAACGTCAATCCGGTCCAGGAATTGACGCATCTGATCACGACGTCGCGCACCTTCGAAGATGTGAGCGCGATGTTCGATCTCCTCGACAGTTCGCAGCGCACCGCCGTGCGCACGCTTGGCGGCGGCTGAGCCGCCGACATCGTCCGCTTTCCCGCCGCGCCAGCTGACGGACGCACCTGAACGATGCACGCCCTCGCCAGATTGAGAAACGTCGTCGAAGCGTTCAGCAGCGAGCGCGACCTGACGCGCGTCCTCGGCGTCGTCACCGAAATCCTGCCCTCGCACTATCTCGTCGACGGACTGTCCGGCGATCTGAAGATCGGCGACTGCGTCAAAATCTATATCGACGGCAAAGCCATCTTCGGCCAGGTGGTGAGCGTCGGACGCGACGGCGCCAGCATCAAATCATTCGAAAACAACAATGGCGTCGGCATTGGCGCACGCGTCGAACGGGTCGGGCCGATCGAGGTCGCGCCGCATGACAGCTGGATAGGCCGCGTGCTCAATGCGCTTGGCGAACCCGTCGACGACAAGGGCCCCGTGCAAAAGGGCGCGAAGTCCCGGCAGGTGGACGGCCCGCCGCCGCAAGCGATGCAGCGCGCGCGCGTGAGCGACCCCATTCGCACCGGCGTGCGCGTCATCGATTGCTTCACACCGCTCTGCAAGGGTCAGCGCATCGGCATTTTTGCCGGCTCCGGCGTCGGCAAGTCCACTCTATTGTCGATGATGACCCGCTCCGAGGGATTTGACGCCGCCGTCGTATGCCTTGTCGGCGAACGCGGTCGCGAAGTGCGCGACTTTCTCGAACATATGCAGGAGACGACAAGCGCCTCTATCGTGACCATCGTCGCGACCGGCGATGAAAGCCCGATGATGCGCCGCCTCGCGCCGCTCACTGCGATGACTGTCGCGGAAACGCTGCGCGACCAGGGCGCGTCGGTGCTGCTGATCGTCGACTCCGTGACGCGCTACGCCCACGCCTCGCGCGAGGTCGCGCTCGCGGCCGGCGAGCCGCCGGTCGCCCACGGCTTTACGCCCAGCGTCTTCGCCGATCTCCCGCGCCTGCTCGAACGCGCCGGACCGGGCGAAGCCGACGGCGGCGCAATCACCGGCGTCTTCTCGGTGCTCGTCGACGGCGACAATCACAATGATCCGATCGCAGATTGCATTCGCGGCACGCTCGACGGCCATATCGTGCTGGAGCGCGACATCGCCGAACAGGGACGCTATCCCGCGATCAATGTGCTGAAGTCGATCTCGCGTCTCGCCGACCGCGTCTGGTCGCAGGGCGAACGCGAATTCGTCGCAAAAATAAAAACAATCCTCGCGAAATTCGAAGACACAAAAGATCTGCGAATGCTCGGCGGCTATCAGGCGGGGAGCGATCGAGATCTCGATCAGGCGATCATGGTTGCGCCGCTGGTTTACGCGGCGCTTGTTCAAACGCCCCAATCGGAGCGAAGCGAAAACGCTATTCATGAAATCGCCGAGCAGTTGCGCGAACACGATATTTCGTGACGCGCCCTGCTCGCGCGGTTTTAAAAAAACTCCGACTCCCCCGGCGCATGGGCCGCCATCACCTCGACGATTTCCCGCCGCGTGAGACGCGTTGCAAGCTCCGATAATTTGAGCTTGCGCGCCGCCGCAAGGCTTTCGAGCTCCCAATGATCCGGCATCAAATCCGCAAGCTCCGTTATGAAATGCGACAGGCCGCAGATCCGTTGCTCCAGAATGTCGATCGACTGCGCGGAATGGATGAAAAGCCCGGAGTCCTTGATGCTGCCCCGATCGATACACTCGATCAACGAGTGCAATTGATTGATCGATACAGCAATATCGTTGAGCTCGGAGGAGACGCGCGTCAATATGTCGATTACCGGCTCTGACTGCTGTGTGTCTCGTATTTTTTCCGCCGCCATTTTTTTTCCGTATCCGCTGGAGGTCGATCAGGAATTTTTCATGCTGCCGCCCCGCCTGCACAGGCGAGGTTAAAACAATTCCAGCGTGCCTTCCATCGGACGCGGCGCGGGCGCGCGCGGCGCCGTCTGGGCCGGCGGCGGGCCGCCGGAAAACAGGATCTGACGGGCGCGCCCGGAGATCGGAAAATATTCTATGCGACGCCCGCGTGTTCCGCCGAGATCTTCGGCAACGAGCTTGATGCCTTCGTTCACGAAAAAGCGCTTCGCAAATTCAGCGTTTTTCGCGCCAATGTCGGACAGGCCCTCGAGCATTCTCGCCCCGCCGAACAATTTCCCTTCCAAACTCTGGCGCCGCGCGCCCTGTTTCAGAAGACCGTTGACGAGCAACTCCATCAAATGCACGCCATAGCGCTCGGCGTCGCCGCTATGTCCCGCACCGCTGTCACCAGGCAGGAGAAAGTGATTCATGCCGCCCACCTGCGCTTCCGGATCGCGCAAACATGCGGCGACGCATGAGCCGAGAACCGTGGAGAGCACGACATTGGGATCAGTGACGACGCGGTACTCGCCCTGAATGACATGTACTTTCCGGAAATGCTCGTGGTTCGATGTCATGACATTCTTCCGACGATGGCTTCCATCGCTTTCTTGAGTGCGGGAACTGTAAATGGCTTCGTCAGATAATTGTTGACGCCCAGCTGAATCGCGCTCTCGAGAACCGCCTTGTCCGTGCGGCCGGTCAGCATAATG